>Ga0209514_10000065_pt1 | contig 231248 bp, 189 predicted proteins | sample Subgrocontami58m_FD_187452 | JGI IMG/M metagenome (GOLD analysis project Ga0209514, IMG submission 187452) | Subsurface groundwater microbial communities from S. Glens Falls, New York, USA - GMW37 contaminated, 5.8 m (SPAdes) (version 3) | ecosystem: Environmental > Aquatic > Deep subsurface...
GACCTGCATGAGCTTCTGGCCAAGGGTCATGCGTTGGCCATCCCTATTTCTTTGGAAGCTTCGGACACTGGTCGCTGAGCAAGCCGCCGTCTATGACGAGCGACTGTCCCGTGATATAGGACGACTCATCGGAGGCGAAGAGCGCCCCTATGTATCAACTGAAAATCGAACTGGCCGGCGCCGAGCCTCCTATCTGGCGGAGATTGCTGGTGCGGAGCGATATGAATCTTGGGCTATTGCATGCCGTAATCCAGGTGGCGATGGGCTGGACGAACAGCCACCTGCACGATTTCACCATCGGGAACGTGAGGTACAAGACCACCAGTCGCCACGACGGCAAGACCTTCACGAACCGCTACTACCGTTGCAGTTCATATGACAGTCGCGGTAGCAGAAACGCCACAAGTGTCGGTGGTTGCCAACCCAACACGACGCCGTCAGAACCCCTTGAACGGTTTCTTGCACACACCATTAGAGAAGCCGTCACGGGCGAGATTGCGGAGATGCTCACCGCCGAAGTCAAGCGGCAGATGGCTGTCCCTGCCTCGAAGATGAGCAATGTCGCAACCCTGAAGGTTGAGCTTAAGCAGATTCAGCGGCAGATTGAGACGGCGACAGAAAGGTTCTTGACCCTTGACGACGCCAACCTTGCCGCTGTTGCCAAGCGCAAACTGGATGAGCTTTCAGCCAAGGCCGAAACCTTGAAGCGGCAGCTTCAGGCAGCAGAATCCGAGAAACCCCAAAGCGTTGGCCAGCAGTTGCAACGGGTGCTTGGCGAACTGGATAGGCTTGCTGAGATGCTGGAGGGCGAAGACACCCGCACCCGGCAACAGGCTTACAATGTTCTTGTGGATTCAATCACCCTCTGGTTTAAGCCAATTGAAAATGGCCGTTTCACCCTTGACCATGGGCAGTTAAAGCTGAAAGCCCCCGCCAGTGTTCTACCAGCAGGGGCTATCAGTAAGGTTGGTCGGGGCGGGCGGATTTGAACCGCCGACCTCTTGGTCCCGAACCAAGCGCTCTATCCAAGCTGAGCCACGCCCCGGGGAGTTCTCCTTGAGGTCTCCGAATTATACCATTACGGCGTTTTCTGTCAAACAACGCATCGGCCTTGACTCCCCATCCTCCCGCCCTCTCCGCACCGTCGCCAGTCAGGGATGCCACATCGCGAGCGACTTCGCCTTGTCTGAAGGGAGTGGCACGACACGCGCAGGTTGCCGGTGCGGGCGGGTTCTGCTATTCTGCCGGGCAAAGCGCCAACGCCTTTTTCGATTCGAGGATGCCATGAGAACCGCCCTCTGCCGCGCGATGTTCGCTGCCACCCTGCTCGCCACCCTCCTGCTGGCGGCTTGCGCCGCGCCGAACAGGCCGCCGCCAACGCTCTATCAAACGGCGACTATTGACGCTTTGATGGACGGGGTGTTCGACGGGCACGCGACGGTGGCCCAGTTGCTCCGACATGGCGATTTCGGGATCGGGACGTTCGACGCGCTCGACGGGGAGTTGGTGATCGTGGATGGAAAGTGTTACCGCGTAGGGGCGGATGGCAACGCGCGCACAGTCAGTGCGGCGGAGCAAAGCCCCTTCGCCATGGTGACTTTTTTCCAGACAGACCGTGGCGCGACCGCCGGCGAGGCCGACTTGGCAGCGCTGGAGCAGGTGATAGATCAGCTGTCGCCGGAACGAAATCTGTTCTGCGCGGTGCGGGTGGAGGGGCTGTTCGCGCAGGTGCGCACGCGCAGTGTGCCTCGGCAGGAGAAGCCGTACCCGAAGTTGATCGAGGTTACGGCGCATCAACCGACGTTCGACCTGAGTGCGGTGCGAGGAACGCTGGTAGGGTTTCGGTGCCCGTACTTCGTCAAGGGGATGAACGTCCCGGGCTATCATTTTCACTTCATTACAAGCGACCTGTCGCGCGGAGGGCACGTGCTGAGCTGCCGCCTGGCCGCCGGGGTTGTGCGAGTGCAGGTGATCTCCGAGTTCCAGCTCTCGCTGCCGAGGGATCCGGTGTTCGCCGAGGCGAAGTTCTCGCAGAAACGCCCCGGGGAACTGGAGCAGGTGGAGAAGGGGCGGGAGTAAATAACGAAATCCGAATGACGAGAAGCTGTTTCACAACCCACAGGCGAGGGCGCCTGTGCCACACCGACCTCCGTATTCAAACAGCACAACCATGTGGCTCAGCCGCCCTCGGCTGAGGTATTCGCCTGAGAAACAGGTTTTGAAACAGCTTCGAATCAGATCCGAACGCTCCAAGTTAATCGCCTGACTCTTTGACTCTTTGCCGTTTCCTTCGTCATTCGTCATTCGGGCCTCGTCATTGGCGAAGCGTGCTTTGTCATTTGGTCAGGGAACGTCAATCCCCCGAATTCCATGTGAGGTCAGGTTCGGATCGGGGAATCCGTCGTTCGCCGGCAGGATGGAAATCGCGTCGCGCGTTTCCACGTGCCCGTCCACGAAGAGGAAGTTGCGGCTCCCCTGCCAGTTCCACCATCCGTTGTCGCCTGAGACGCGCGCGTGGTTGCTCAACCACTCCCCCGCCAGCGCCTTCTGCGCAGGAGACCTGACGCGCGCGAGATGCTGCGCCACAGAGGGCGCCACGGGCGTCAGGTTGTCGCCCCGGAGGCCCGGCGTCGAACCGGACCAGGTGTGCTCCTTCATCGTCATGGCGTCAATCTGGTCGGGCGTGTGGTAGAAGGAAAGCGCGTAGGAATAGGATGTGTCGGCATATTTCTGGTGCGCGGCAGTGTCCACGGGGCACCAGAAGATCTTCTGCTCCTGGGCAACGTACGGGTTCAGCAGAGGCCGCCAGCCCCGCCCCATCCAGAGCCAATAGTTGGGGACCGTGCTTACGGGATCGTCGCCGATGGGGAAGATCTCGCTGTGGTCCCCCAGGTACATCTGGAAGGCAAAGCCGATCTGTCCCAAGTTCCCTGCGCAGGCGGTTCGACGCGCCTTCGAGCGGGCGGCCTCGAGCGCCGGCAGCAGCAGCGCCGCCAGAATCGCTATGATGGCCATCACGACGAGTAGTTCGATCAGCGTGAATGCATAGGTTGCGCGGCGCGACGTTCTCACAGCTATCCTTTGAGCGATGGGGTCGGGTTCCGTCCGGTGTGAAAAGGGGACGTTATCATATCCGACCCATTCCGTCAACTATTCTGACAATCCTCTTGACGCCGCCCCAATCGCGGCATATTCGTTAAGTGGGGAGTGAAAGGACTGATTAGGAGGCGGTGCCATGAATACCACGATGACAAGAGAAATGACCGCAGAGCAGCAGGAATTGCTTGCGCTTTGCAGAAGGTCTTACAGGCAGCACGGTTGCGAACCGGAGGAGTTCCGGATGGAGATGATTTATCCGGTTTTCCAGCCTGAGCATGACCGAGTGCTGTTGGTCTCCGGGCATTCTCATCCGTCCATCATGGCGGTGGCGTATTTCCGCCGCGACGGAACGCCGATCCATTTCGAGGACTGGCGGACGGGTGAGAACTTCCGGCTGACCGAATAGGACTGACGGCGCGAACGACGGGGCAGCGCTCACAGGGCGAACGCTGCGCCAATCACTATTGCGCCACCCACGACATAGAGTATCGTGCGACCGAGGGAACTCTTGCGCGGCAGATCGCGCGGCTCACCGCCGGCAGGAGGCGGGGCGAATGCGGCGCCGGGGCCGGCATCCGCCATTTGCAGGGTGAACTCGGCGCGCGGGCGCACCTCCTCTCCCCCTTCGGCAGTTGCTTGTCGAGGTTCAGTCAAGAGGATGTGTTCCGCATCCGTGGCTTTGGCGTTCAGCAGGTACTCTTTCACTGAAGCGGCGCGCTGGTAGGCCAAGAGCCGGAGGTCGTCGGGGGTGACCTTTATGTTCTCAAGGAGCGCTTCCTCCATGTCGGCGACCGGCACGTCCTTTGCCGCGCCGAGGAATCCCGTCGGCTTGTCCGGAATGTCCGCCGACTTGTAGACCTCCTTCAGATATTGCTCGTACTCCTCCGGGGCAACTTGTATCTCCGACAGGGGCGTGTTGGCGCCGGCCTTACCCATCGTCTTGCGTCGCTTTTCTGCCTTCAGTATGTCGGCGAGGAACTGCCTGCGCAACGACTCCGTATCCGGCCCGGCAAGCGTCTCTGTCCGAACCTCGAAGCGCAGAGCGGGCCGGTCCGCAAGCGCTTCGGCAATGGAATTCAACGACTTGATGGCCTCCGGGCTGAGGACAGCGCTGCCATAGTCGAACTCAATATAACTGGCCTCTTCGCTGCCGGTGAGGAAGGCGAAGGGGGAGGTGACGGCGCGCGTGATGAGATTGACCAGAGTCTGCAGCACGATCGGAAGGACGCGGAACTTTGGGTCGTCCAGGCTGCCGGACACCGGCACGTCGAGTTTGATCTGACCGTGCCTGTCCTTGAGGAGCGCAATAGCGAACTTGACGGGTAGTTTCGTAGCTGTGGGGCTGTCCACGCGATCCCCCAGCGTCAACTGGTCAAGAAGAATGCGGTTCTGCGAATCCAGTTTCACGCCTTGCACGAGGTATTGCAGGTCGAGGCGCAGGCGACCCTTGTCAATCGGATAGCCGATGAACTTGTCCGAGTAGGGAGTGAGCGGGCTGAGTTGGACATCCTGGAAGTCCACACGCACGTTGGCATAGAGATTGTCGGGATTCGGCAGGAGCTTTCCCGAAATCCCTATAGGGGATTGGTTATCCAGCAGTGCGTGGAATAAGAACTCCGCAGGCTGATCCTGTTTCTTCGGGTCCATGGCAAATCCCTGGACCGAGGCTTCGATGGCGTCCAATGACGTCCTGTAGATCGGCGTCAACGACTTGTCCTGGAAACTGAAACCGCCTTCGCGCACCGTGATCTTCCCGATGGCGATCACCGGCATGGGGAGTTGTTCGGCAGCCGGCGCCGGGCCCGCGCCCGCCGTGGGCGCGGCGGCGTCTTCCGCCTTCGGGGGAGGGATGGTTGCAAGGAGGTTTATGGAACTGTCCTCGTTCCTGACCACCTGGATCTTCGGTTGCGCCACAAGTATCTCTTCGATGCTCAGAGCAGCGGGCGGGAAGGAGGCGACAATTCCTTCGACATTGAGAGCGCCCAGGCTCACCATTGTCTCGCCGCCCCGCTTGTCCAGGACATTGAGCTTGTTCAGCGAGGCGCGTCCGCGGAAGCCGACTTGCAGGGATTCCCCCTGCCGTGCCGCAGTGGCATCTCCGGTCACGCTGACGCGGCCATCCGTGATCTCCCCCAGAAATTTGTCGGCGTAGTACGGCGCGTACTTGGGCAGGAACAGCCCTTCCAGCGCCGCATGGACCTGCGCGGCCATCGGATTGATGGAGAAGGAGCCCGAGGCCGTGACCGTCTCATCGGAATCCGTCCGCATTGCGAACTTGTACTCCGCGCTCTTGCCCTGTGCCGTGCTGAGGTTCACGCATTCCAGGTCAATCGGCGACAGAACGGCGTGGAAACTCCCCCCGGGCGGTTCGTCGCTGATGTCAACCTTGGCCCCTACCACGTTGAAGCTATCCAAGTCCAGAGTCACTGGGAACTTCGGCGGCTGGGCGGCGGGATCGGTTGGAGGCGGCGGCTCGGCGGGCTTCTCGGCAGCCGGCTTTTCGGGGAAAGTGGGAAGGAGCGCAAGGAGGTTCAATTTCCCACTGGCGTCACGCACAATATTCAATTCCGGCTCGCGGATCAGGATCTTTCCCAGGTACACCTGCATCTTGAGCGGACGGATGGAAAGCCGATCGATGCGGAATTCAGGCACTCGAACGACCGGCTTCCCGGCCAGGTCGGAAAGCTGAAAGTCGGCCAACGCAATGTCCCCGGAGAGAACCAGCGCCGGAGGGACTTCCTTGTATTGGGTGAAGGCGAGGTGGAATTTGCAGGTTACGCGGCCCGAGTCAATGCGGAAATTGAGCGGGATCGGCACGTCCCCCATGTAGCGCGGCAACTCCAAGTCCGTGACTTTCAGATCCAGCGTCGTCTGCAGCGATTCAGCGAACGGCTGGCTCTGGCCTGTGAGTGCGATGGGGCTGCCATCGAAGAGGGCCGAGAAGGCGGGCTGGACGTCGCTATTGATGAAGTAAGGGAAGTTAGAGACCGAAGGAATGCTCAGGCGGATTTGCTCCAGCCGATGCGCCGTGCCCGTGGTGGTGTCCGTCAGCACCAGCGCGCCGTTGCGGACTTGGATGTCGTTGATGGAGAACTGCATCGGTTCGCTCGGCGGTTTCGGCTCCTTCGGCTTGATGAGGTCGGAGAAGTTGAACGTCATCGGGCCGGTGCGAATAATATGGATCGCCGGGTCATCCACATAAACGGCGGCGATCACGGGAGCGAGTTTCCAAACCGAGGCCAGTTGCGCATTGACGTAGATGCTCTTGACGCTGACGAACTCTTCACTCCCCTCCCGTTCGCCAATGCGCAACCCTTTGACGCTGAGAGACAGCGCATACGGGTTCACGAAGATCTTCTCAATGGTTACCGGGCGGGATAAGGCCTCGGATGCTTTGCGCGCGGCAATGGACCGCGCGACCGGCGGAAGAACGAGAAAGACAGCAATGTTGAACAGCGCGAAAAGAATGAGCAGGACGGCGTACACCCGCTTCGCGCGGCGGCCCCAAAACCACTTGCCGAGTCGTTCCGCCCATTTCATGACATTATCCCGTCAACGCATGGAAAACCGGCCTCATCAGACGCCCAAGGCGGACAAGGATCTCCAACCTTGTCCGCCCTGGGTCATGCGCACAACCCTGCGTCATCCACGGAAATCCGCGACGTCAGAGGCCGTCAGTAAGCATCTCCCGCCGCATTGGCTACGACCGGGTGGATAACGAAGGAAATCGGGGGCAGAATCCACCAATAGGTGCTCACATTGGACTGCACCAGACGAATCTTGGTGGCCCCTTCGCCCTTCGCCGCAGTGGTGCAATCTCTCACCACCGCCGGGAGAGTTGAATCGCCCCAGACCGGATTGGAGAAGAGGATGTGCACGGCAACATTGGTCGTGTTGACATGCGCCTTGGGCGTCCCCTCCGGGATCTGGAGGCCGCTGTAGTCCCTGGCCATACTGCTCATGGTACAGCCCGTAAGGCAGACAAACCCCACAACTGCGATGAGGCAGAGGACGTATCTCATACGATTCCTCCTTCACCAAGACTCCCCGGACACTCTGCGGTTCACGACCGCCGCGAACCCGCTAGCAAGTATCATAACCTTCATGCACGCCGAAGCAAGCCGAATCTCCCCGCTGGAAGACCGGTCTTAGTCCTTGCCTCCCCCGGCTTTGCCCTTGGACGGCGCGCGGCGGCGCGCGGTCGCGGCACTCGAACGGCTCCGGCCCCGCGCCCGCGGTTTCCTTGTCACAGCGGGCTTGGTTGCGGATGAGGGCGCAACGTCCGCAATCGGTTCCGGTGCGGGCATGGGGGCAGCCCCCTGTAAGGGTGATGGCACAGGTTTCGGTTCAGTCGAACGACTCGGCGCCTGCACTGCGGCAGGCGGCGCAACGGTCGACGCCGCAGCGGACGCCGGAGCCGGCGGATGCCCAGGAGCGGGCACGGGCTGACGCGCATGGGAGTGATCTCGCGAGGCGGGGCCGTTCGCAGCCGCGTTGCCCGACGGCAGCGTAATAACGTACGTTCCGCTGCGCGGGTCTTCACGCATGAGGATCAGCTTGCGCGATTGCGCATCGCCCAACACCTCCGTAAAAGCGCGGTAGCCGTAATCCGACTCGTTGAATGACGGCTGCATCCGCTTGATCGTGTCCTTCACCAGCGAGGTCTGGATCGGGTCGCGCCCTTCGCGCAGGAGCGCGCCGACGGTCTGCGCTACCAGTTTCATCAGCGATTCCTTGTCCCTGCGGACGTCCTGCGGGCCCGCCGGCTGCGGGGCAACGTGGCGGTCCAGTGTCTCGTAGAAGATGAACTCGTCGCAGTTGGAAACGAGCAGGTTGGAGGTGCTGCCGCGCAGGCCAAGGCCGATCACGCGCTTGCCGTTCTCGCGCAGTTTGGATACGAGCGGCGAGAAGTCGCTGTCGCCGGACACGATGACGAACGTGTCAATGTGCTCCTTGGCATAGCACAGGTCCATCGCGTCCACGCAGAGCCGGATGTCGGCGGAATTCTTGCCACTGTCGCCGCGGCGAGGGATCTCGATCAGCTCGATGGCCGCTTCATGGAACGGCTTGGTGTAAGAGCCGAAGCGCGACCAGTCGGCATAGGCGCGCTTGACCAGGACGTTGCCGATCTCCAAGAGCCGCTGGAGGACCTTCTGAATGTCAAAGTGCGCATCGGTTCGACCTCGCAGGCCAAGCGCGATGTTCTCGAAATCAATGAAGAGCGCCAGATCGTGCCGTTCGCCCTGAGTCATGAATAATCTCCTGCATGGGATAACCTATGAGGACGATAACAGGCCCGCACGGGCAAGTCAACGGCCCTTGGCTTGACCGTTCTCGAAAAGGACGGTATAAGCATCAAGAGGCGTTCATAATGTCTGCGGTATGCATAATGTCTTCAATAAAATCAATGCTGCGGTGGAGTTTTCTGGCGTTGCTGGCCGCAGCCGCCGCATGGTACGTCATGGGGCATCGAGAGTCGCTGCTCTCGCTGCGAGCGATCCCCCCCGCTTCCCTGGCGCTGCTCCTTCTGTTGGCGCTGTCCGAGGAGTTGTTGCAGGGGATGCAGTTGCGATTGTTCTGCGGGGCGTTCGACCTGGCGCTGCGTTTCAGGGAATGGTTCGGCCTGACGATATGCAACAGCATGTACGACTACTTTGTGCCGGGGCGAGCGGCCAGCGGAGCGCGCGCTTACTACCTCAAGAAGGTGCGAGGCCTGACGTACGCGCATTTCGGCGCGATCTTCGTGGTGTCGAACGTGCTGAACCTCAGCGTCGCCTCGTTTGCCGGGGCGGCGGCGTGCCTGATCTGGTCGGTCCATACGACCGGCATGCCGGGCAAATGGCTCGGCGCGACGCTCACGTTGATGGCAGTCCCTCTGGCAGGCGCGGCGTCACTGATTGTGCTTCCCAAAGCAGCGCGTCATCTCCCCATCGGCGCATGGAAGGAGAAATTGCAGCGTTTCGGCAACGGAATGGAGGGGTTGCTGCGGCGTGCGGACGTGCTTATGGCGGGAGCCATCGTTCAGTCGGCCAAGGTCGCCGCATCCGCCGCCGGTTACTTCATTTGCTGTCGTGCAGTCGGAGGGGAGATCAGCTACGTCCAAGCCGTGATCGTCCAGAGCGTCGGGGCGTTCACCATTCTCTTGCCGCTGACCCCCGGCGGCCTGGGCATCAGGGAAGGGTTTGTTTCGTACTTGAGCTATCTGGTCGGACTGCCGGTGGAACTCGCCATGCTGGCGGCGCTGATCCAGCGCGCCGCCTCCATGGCGGTCGTCTTCGGGTTCGGGCTGTACTTCAGTCACTCGCTGACGCGCGAACTGGGATCGGGCGCGCATGGTGGACTGCGGGCGGCGGCGAGTTCCGAGCAGGCTGACTCGTGACTCCCCTGCGATAAGAGTCCAAATGTCTTTAGCCACAATTGGTTACGGCATGGCAGGATGATGGAAGATCACGCAAAGATACTGGTCATTTCGGTCTCCGGGATGGGGGATACGCTGTTGGCCACGCCGGCGTTGGAGGAACTACGCCGGTTGAGGCCGCAGGCGAGGATAGACCTGCTCATAGAAGGTTCGGGCAGCCGTTCCATGCTTCAGGGGAATCCCAGCATCAACAGTGTCTTCGATCTTGGATACGGTAAAGGGGTCAAGAGCGCGTTCCAGATGGCAATGGAGCTGCGGCGCAAGCGCTACGACATGTCCATCACGGTATGCCCGTCCAACAAACCGCATTTCGGAATCCTCGAGCGGCTGATCGGGGCGCGAACGCGGGTGGCGCATTCCTATCCTGACTCGCCCGCCCCCACGATGCAATGGCTGCGCACGCACAGCATCCCGGCGGCAGGGGAACTGCACCAGATCCGACAGAACCTCCACCTGGTCAATGCGGACGTAGCTATTGAAAAAGAGTTGCCTCGACCACGCGTGTTCCTTGAGGCCCAGGACCGCGCGTTCGCCGAAGAGCTTTGGCGGCGCGCGCCCCCCCTGCGCCCCGCCATCGCGGTGCATCCGGGCTCCGGCGACAAGCCCGGACGACGGCAGAAGGCGAAGCGCTGGCCTCTCGAGAACTACGTTGAGACGATCATGCGGTTGAGGCGCGAGTTGAACGCATCGGTTTTCATGTTGAGCGGGCCTGACGAGGTTGCCCTGTTGCCGCAGTTGGTGCAGTCCGTCGAGCGGGCCGGCCTGGAGCACGTCCACTTCCCCCAGGCGCCGATCCGCCAGATCGCCGGACTGATCGAGCGGTGCGACCTGCTCCTATGCAACGACAGCGGGATCATGCACATCGCCACGGCCCTGCGCACCCCGGTGCTGGCGCTCTTCGGGCCGACCAGTCCGAAGAACACCGCGCCGGTCTGGCCGGGCTGCCGGGTGCTGGTCGGCGGGAGTTGCTCGCGACTCCCCTGCTATCGCTACCCATTCCGTACGGTCAGTTCATCCATCAACTGCGAACGCCCGATCTGCTGGGGGAGCCTGACGCCCTCCGTCGTGGTGGCCGAAATCCGCACGCTCTTGTCCGCCCCGCGCGCGTAGACGCAGGCCGGTGCAGTCCTCTTTAGGAACGACATGGATAGGACGGAACCAGCTTCGGGCACGCTCTTTGCCCGCGCAAAGCGGCGCCTTCGGGCGGACCCGCGCGTGAGGTACGGAGCGCTGCTGCTTGCGCTGCTGACCTGCTTGTACGCGCTGCTGCAGAACGGATACTGGGCGGCAAGCGGCGATCCGGAAGTGTACATGGCCGCGGCGCGCAACCTGACGGCCGGCAACGGGTACACGTTCGACGGCGCGCCCATCGTGCATTACCCGCCGGGTTGGCCGCTGGTACTTGCCGGCGTCCTCCAATTCACGTCGAGCTTCTGGGTCTTCAACGCCGTGGCCAAGCTGCTGCTGCTCGGAGCGGCGGTCATGTATTACCTGCTCCTGCTTCGGTTGACCACGCCGGCGCGGGCGTTCCTCTGTGTCTTCACCAGCGCCACGCTGTGGTGGTGGTTCTCGAACGCCTACCTGCTCTATAGCGAGGGCCTTTTCATTCTCCTGCTGGCGTCCGCGCTTTTCCTGGCGCGACAGGTCACGGAGGGCCGCGGCGCGTGGTGGCGTATCGCGCTGGTGGCCCTCCTTTGCGCGTCCCTTGTCGCCATCCGCTGGCTGGGATTACTTGCCGTGGCTGCCATCGTGGGCACGCTGCTTTCGGGGGAGTTCTGGCCGCGGCGGAACCGCCAATGGCTCTGCATGTGGCTCAGTGTGTCAGCCACCTTCATTACCTTTGCGTGTCTGTATGGCGCCACGGTGGGCCTGGAAGAGAATAATCCGATCGTCTGGAGCACGTACCGTTTTCCCCTGACGGCCGGCGGTTCCGTCGTAAACCAATTGGGAAACCTGTCCAACGCGGGGCTTTGGATGGCCGACATCCTCTGGCCGCCTACGAAGCGGATTGTCTGGAGCCCCGTGTTGCTGACGACGGCGATCCTCGCGGGCTGGTTCCTCTGGCCGTTCATCGTGTCCTTCACCATCGCGCAGGCCCGGCGGAAGCAATGGATGCTGACCGGCATTCTCCTGTACCTCGTGCTGCTCATGGGCCGCTGGGAAGTGCCCGAGGGGAGATACCTTGTGCCGTTCATCCCCTTGTTCCTGCTGGCATTCTGGAGCGGTCTCGACCTGGCGGCCGATTGGCTGCAGAAGGAGTACTCGTTCCCGGCGTTTCGCTGGAAGTCCATTGCGCTGACCGTTGTGTTGGGTTCCGTCCTCCTATGCAACCTGACGCTGTACGCCATAGATATGGTCGTCATGCGTTCGCGAGACTTCTACGCCACTTACCTTGCGGGAGAGTACGTGCCGCTCATCGCCATTTCGCAATATGTCCGCCGGAACGTCCCGCCGGAGGAGATGATCGCACTCAATGGCTTGTACGACAACTTGCAAATACTCACGTACAACAAGGTGGGCATGGCGACTTCCGTGATGCTGACGGACCATATCATCGTGCCCACGCCGGGGCGGATCGGCTTGAACGGTCCCTCGCCACAGTTGGTGGAGTGGGCCGAGAAGCGCCATATCCATTATTTTCTGTTCCGTTCCCCCATCTCCCCCTGGCGGCTCTGGCATTTCCGCGTGCCGCGCCTGCAGCGATGGCTCACAGGGCAGCGGGAGATTCCGACAAGCCCGTACTGGGTGCTGTATCGCATCGAGCATGGCAGGGCCGTCGAGATTCGGGACATCCCGCCCGCCCCGCCGGTGACGCATATGCCCGCGGCCCTTCAGGGCGGCCCCGACCCCGCGAAACTGCGGCAGGCATTCAGATGAGAATCCTGCACCTCCAATATGACCACCCGCAAAACCCCTGGCTGGGGGGAGGCGGGGCGAAATACGTTCACGAAATCTATCGCCGCCTCCGCCAACGCCACGCGGTGACTGTGATGACGGGCAGTTGGCCCGGCGCGCCGCGGCAGCAGGTCATTGACGGCGTCCGCTACGTCCACGCCCGGCCCGGCCTGGGCCGCATCCAGAGCCAGCTATGCTATGGCATCCGCGCGGCGTTGCGCGCGATGAGGAAGGATTACGACCTTCTCGTGGATAGCGTCAGTCCCTTTTGCCCGACATTCGCCGGGACGCTCTCGCGCGGGCCAACGGTCGCGGACATCGGACTGGACCTGTACGGCTCGGCGCGCAGGTTCCGGGCCATCCGCCCCATCGTCACCGCCCTTCTGAACCAGAACCTGCGAGGACATCGAAACTTCATCGCCGTCGCGCCTGGTCTGGAGCGGTTACTGCGCGAGAAGCTGGGAACCGGGATTGATGTCCGGGTGATCCCCCTCGGCGTGGACCGGGAACTATTCGATCTGGAGAGCGAGGAAGCGCCGTACCTTCTGTTCCTGGGACGGACGGACATCGAACACAAGGGACTTGATTGCCTGCTTGACGCATACGCCCTGTTCAGGGCGCGGCGGCCGGAGATCGGGCTGGTGATCGCCGGCTCGGGCCCGGAGGAACAGAAGCTCCGCCGGATGGCGGAGGAGCGAGGTGTCGCGCAGACCATAACTTGGGCGGGGTGGGTGACTGGCCCGGCCCGAAGTGACCTGCTGCGGCGGTGCCTGGTGCTGTGCCTCCCGTCGCGGCGCGAAGGATGGCCGATTGTGGCGAATGAGGCGGGTGCCTGCGGCAAGCCGGTCATCGGGTTCAACGCGACGGGGGTGTGCGACGCTGTCCGCAACGGGGAGACCGGGCTGCTCGTGCCGTATGAGGACACCCGCGCGCTCGCGGAAGCGATGGGACGCATTGCGGACGATGCGGGGCTGCGCCACACGCTCGGAAGCAATGCCCGGAAGTGGGCCGAGCAGTTCACCTGGGAGCGTACCGCCGAGTCATACGGGCGCTACTACGAGGAGGTTATCGCCCGCGCGTGCAAGCACTAAACTGCAATCCGACGTATCCGTCCGATCCGTCGGATATGTTGTATCCAAGGAGAGCAACCATGAAAGTCGTCGCGTTCAACGGAAGCCCGCGCAAGGACGGGAACACGGCTTGTCTGATCAACCACGTTTTCGAACCGCTCCGCAAGGAGGGCATCGAGACGGAGCTGGTGCAACTCGGCGGGAACCTGATGCACGGCTGCGTCGCCTGCTACGAGTGCTTCAAGCGAAAGAACGGACGCTGCGCGCTGGAGGGCGACATCGTGAACAGCTGCATCGAAAAGATGCGGCAGGCCGACGGAATACTCCTCGCCTCTCCGACCTATTTCGCCGACGTGACCTCCGAGACGAAGGCGCTGATTGACCGCGGCGGATTCGTAGCGCGAGCGAACGGCAATTTCCTGCGCCGCAAGGTCGGCGCGGCGATCTCCGTCGCGCGCAGGGCCGGCGCGATTCATGCCTTCGATACGATCAATCACTTCTTCCTGATCAGCGAGATGATCGTCCCCGGCTCCAATTACTGGAACCTGGCGCTCGGGCGCGAGAAAGGGGAGGTCGAAAAAGACGAGGAAGGCGTCCGCACGATGAAGACGCTCGGCGAGAACATGGCCTGGCTGATGAAGAGGGTGCGGTGACAGAATAGCAGGGATAACGTAGAGACGCTTCTTAAGAAACCTTCGCTGCCGACGCCCTCACATATCGCACGAGAACGTCCGTTGCCATCTGGATTTCATCCGCGCTCAACGGCGACCTCGGCTGCTCCAGAAAACTCGGAAAGACAGTCTCATTTAGAACCCATACGTCGCACCCCTTCGGCTGTTTCTCAACGTACCAGCCCGGATACAGGACAACGCCGCGAACAGGGAGTGTCTTGCGGGTTTCTTTGGTCAGAAGATGCCCTACCCAGTCGGCCAGTGCCTTTGCCTGAAATACTGGATTCCTGTCAGGCGTGAAGCCGTTGACTGTCACGCTCTCCCCGTCATAGACGACTCGGACGTCCCCTTTCATTGGCTTGCTGGCAGTCTTCGTTTCAATGACAAACACACCGCCCGGCCCGATGATGACATGGTCCACATTGAACTTGCCTGGGACCTCGATATCATGCAGGACTTTGTAGCCCTTCTCACGCAGGGCCTCCAGCGACTGGCCCACCACGCGTTCACCTTCGCGACCCAGTTTCAAGTTGCGCAATTGCGGACGAATCTCGACGTACTTTCCTGCCACATAGGCCGCACAGATCGCAGTGACCACCGTTACAGGAAGCGGGCTGTGTTTCCATTGGAGCAGCCACGCAACCCATTCATAAGCGCTGAACAGTCCGAAGAAGAACACGGTGATAGCCATTGGCATGAAGTCGTCATGCAGGCGGTCAATCTCGTCCTGTAAGGATTGACCTGGCAAGTGCAGCGGCTTCTCTTTCAGAGGTGAACGTGTCTCCATGGTGTACCCTCAATTGGATGAACGGAGTTGCCTCAACTGACGTTGCATTCTCTGCATTCGGAGCCAGGGTGTCAAGGCCGTGGGGGCGCAAAGAGCCTGCAAAGCCGCCCCCCCCTTCCCATCCCCCCTCCTGTCGTAATTGCCATGTCGGTCTTCTATCATCCCCTCATGCCTCTGTCAATGACAATTGGGCGTGAGAGTCCCTTCGTTTCGTTGCATTCACGCGTAGACGCCGGTATCATGGTCCGCACTTCACGTTCAGGAAAGGACGTCCATGGCGGAACGGTTCGGATTCGACAACGAGAGATATCTTCGCGAGCAGACCGCCGCGATCACCGAACGCGTCGGGCGCTTCGGAAACAAACTATATCTTGAGTTCGGCGGAAAACTACTGTTCGACCACCATGCCGCTCGCGTGCTGCCGGGCTTTGACCCCAATGTCAAGATGCGCCTGCTCCAGCAACTGGGAGATCAGGCGGAAATCCTCCTGTGCATCCACGCCGGGGCGATTGAACGAAGGAAGATGCGCGCGGATTTCGGCATCACCTACGATGCCGACGCGCTGAAGCTCATTGACGAACTGCGCGAGCACCGGGTGGAGTTGAGGGCGGTTGTCATCACGCGGTTCGACGACCAGCCCAGCGCGCTGCTTTTCAAGAACAAGCTGGAGCGCCGCGGGATCGAGGTGCACACGCACCGCCCGACGCGCGGCTATCCGACCGACGTGGACCGCATCGCCAGCGACGAAGGATACGGCGCCAATCCGCACATCCGCACCATCAAGCCGCTCGTCATCGTTACCGGGCCCGGCCCCGGAAGCGGCAAGCTGGCCACCTGCCTGAGCCAGATGTATCACGATCATCGCAAGGGCGTTCACTCCGGCTACGCCAAGTTCGAGACGTTCCCCATCTGGAACATCCCGCTGCAACATCCCGTGAATGTCGCGTATGAAGCGGCCACGGCGGACCTTCATGACGTGAACATGATTGACCCGTTCCACCTGGAGGCATACGGCGTCCAGGCCATCAATTACAACCGCGATATCGAGGCCTTCCCGGTGCTCCGGAAGATCCTGGAGCGGATCACCGGCGGCGAGGCCATGTATCGCTCGCCAACGGACATGGGGGTCAATCGCGCCGCGTGCGGCATTGTGGACGATGCGGCCGTTCGCAAGGCGGCGGAGCAGGAGGTCATCCGGCGGTACTTCCGATATGCCTGCGAGTACGCCATGGGCATGAGCGAGAAGTCCGCCGTCGAGCGCGTCGAATCTCTCATGGAGCGCCTCGGCGTGAAACCGGACGACCGGGTGGTCGTAGGTCCCGCGCGCCAGGCGGCCGAGGCCGCGCGGCAGAACGGCAAAGGGAACGAAGGGTTCTATTGCGGCGCCGCAATGCAACTGAAGGATGGCTCCATCGTCACGGGCAAGAACTCGCCGCTCATGCACGCCACGTCGAGCCTTGTGCTGAACGCCGTCAAGCGCCTGGCCGGGCTGCCCGACGGCATCCACCTGCTGTCGCCCGGCGTCACCGAATCCATCGGCCGGTTCAAGCACGGCGTGCTCGGCAAGAAGTCCGCCAGTCTGGATTTGGAGGAAACGCTGATCGCTTTGGCCATCAGCAGCACGACCAGTCCGGCGGTGCAACTCTGCGTGGAGAAGTTGAAGGAGCTTCGCGGTGGCGACGTGCACCTCACCCATATCCCCACCCCCGGCGATGAGGCCGGGCTGCGGCATTTGGGGATGCACCTGACGGCGGACCCGAGCTTTGCGACCAAGGATCTGTTCGTCTCCTGACAGCTTGACAACGCGCATTGCAGTCGGTAGTTTCAACCCTCACTTTGCCGGCAATATCCGTCCGGCCGTCGGGCGGAGGCGTTCCTCATTTCTGCGAAGGAAAGGGCCGCGCCATGGGCATTCCGGAAATCACCGCGGACGCCTTGAACGCCGAAGAGTTCATCCGGACAAGTTGCCAGGAGATCTCCGCCGCCGTTGGAAAGGGGCTGGCCATCAATGCGCTCTCCGGCGGGGTGGACTCCTCCACTGTCACCATGCTCGGCCACAAGGCGCTGGGCAACAAGCTGAAGACGTATTTCATTGACAACGCCCTCATGCGCGAAGGGGAACCGGAGTCCGTCGTCGCCACGTTCAAGAAGCTCGGCGTGCCGGTCGAACGGATCGACGCGCGCGACGATTTCCTGTACGCGCTCCGCGGCATCACCGATCCGGAAGCCAAGCGCGAAGCGATCACCCAGACCTTCTACAAGAAGGTGTTCGGCAAGCTGGTCCGCGACAGCGGGGCCCAGCACCTGCTCCAGGGCACGATCCTGACCGACATCGAGGAAACGGTGGCGGGCGTGAAGCGGCAGCACAACGTTCTGGCGCAACTGGGGATTGACACGCAGAAGGAGTTCGGGTACCAGGTGCTGGAGCCGTTGCTCCGGCTGCGAAAGCCGGCCGTGCGCAAGCTGGGCCGGGCGCTGGGCCTGCCCGCGAGCGTTTTTGATCGCCGCCCCTTCCCAGGGCCGGCGCTCGCCGCGCGGATTCTGGGCGAAGTGACCGCCGAAGAGCTCTGGATCGTCCGAAGGGCCACCCGCATTGTGGAAGAGGAACTGACAAACACGCAGGCGTTCCAGTTCTTCGCCATCCTTCACGAGGACAAGGTGACGGGAATGCGCGGCGGGAAACGGGATTTCGGGCGCCAGCTTGAGATTCGGTGCTGGGACACAAAGGACGCCGTGACCGCCACCCCGACCGCGCTGCCCTGGGCCGTGCTTCAAAAACTGGCGACGCGGCTGACAACGGAGCTGACGGAGGTGGTCAGCGTCACCTACAATGTCACCCCCAAGCCGCCATCCACGATGGAAGCGGTATAGGCAAAAGGAGAACCGAATGAGAGCCATCAGACTGGTTGCCGTTGCGCTGATATGCGCCGTTGCGTTTGCGACCCTTTCGTTTGCCGCGCCGGAGCCGACCGCGGAGAAGCCGGTCACGCTGACGTATTCGATCTTCTTCCCGGCGATGCACAAGAACACGCTGCTGGCGAACGAATGGGCCAAGGAGATCGAAAAGCGGACCGACGGGCGCGTGAAGATCACCATGTTCGCCGGCGGCACGCTGTCCCCGGCGGACAAGTGCTATGACGGCGTCGAGAAGGGCATCTCGGACATCGGCATGTCGGTGCTGGGGTACACGCGCGGCAAGTTCCCGCTTTCCGAAGTCATTGATTTGCCGCTCGGCTACACCAGCGGCGCCCAGGCGACGGAACTTGTCAACGCGTTCTACAACAAGTTCACCCCCAAGGAGTTCAACGGCGTCAAGATCATGTACTTCCATGCGCACGGGCCGGGATTCCTCCATACCAAGAAGCCGGTGGCCTCGCTGGAGGACCTCAAGGGAATGAAGATACGCTGCACGGGCCTTGCCGCCAAGATCGTCGAGGCGCTCGGCGGCACCCCGGTGGCGATGACAATGGGAGAGACGTACGACGCCCTGAGCCGCGGCGTGGTGGAGGGTTCGATGGCCCCGCAGGAGTCGCTTGAGGGCTGGCGCTGGGGTGAAGTGGTCAAGTATTCGACCGAATGCTACGGCGCGGCCTACTCGACCGCGTTCTTCGTAGCGATGAACAAGGAGAAGTGGGACGTCCTGCCTGGGGATATCCAGCAGATCATCGAGAAGGTGAACCAGGAGTGGATCCCTAGGACCGGCAAAGGCTGGGACGAGATGGACGCCAGCGGCAAAGCGTTCACGATCGCGCGGGGAAACAAGATGGTCCCCTTGACGGCCGAGGAGAATGCGCGCTGGGCGAAGGCGATGCAGCCGATCCTCGACGACTACGCCAAACGAATGAAGGAGAAAGGGCTGCCGGGTGAGGAAGCGCTGAAGTTCTGTCAGGAGTTTCTGAAGAAATCCGACGCCGCCCAGAAAGAGGGATCAGGAAAGTAACTCTTCCCCCCATTTGGGCGTGGCCGCTGGAAGCAGGCGAAGTGGCGCGCGTTATCAAACCCGCGAATATGGCGCGTTCCTTCCGCTTCCACCTTTCCCGCGCCTGCGGCGCGGGACGCGGACTGGATAGTCCGCGCCACTTACGGACCTCTCATGGAACGCCTGCCGTGCGTGGCCCCACTTCGTTGTCTCTTTGCCTTGGGTGATGAATGACGCGCCTCTTCGCGGCAGTGTTGAAAGGTTGCAGGGCGCTGCAATGGATCGCCGGCGCAAGCCTGGTGTTCCTGATGCTGTTGACGATCTGCGATGTCCTGTTGCGCGCCTTTGGGCGGCCCATCCCCGGCACCTTTGAACTGGTCGGGTTCGCCGGCGGCATCGCGATCGGGCTGGCGATGCCCTTCACCTCATGGGTCCGCGGCCACGTATTCGTGGACACCTTCCTCGAACGCCTGCCAAAGGGCGGCCGGATGGCCGGCCACGTCGTAACGCGTTTGCTGGCCATGGTCCTCTTCACGGTCCTCGGCTGGAACCTCGTTCGCTTCGGCCTCGACCTGCGCGCGTCTGGGGAAGTCTCCCTGACCCTGGAACTCCCCTTCTACCCCCTCGCGTTCGGCCTGGCGGCGGCCTCGTTCGTCCAGGTCGCCGTGTTGCTCTGCGACATCGCCATAAGCGTCCGAGGCGGCCATGAGTGATGTGACCATCGGCATCGTCGGCTTGCTGGTCGTGCTGGCGCTCTTTCCGACCGGCATCGAGTTGGGCTTCGCGATGGCCATTGTCGGCGTCGTCGGCTTCAGCGTCATCGTCAACGCAAACGCCGGCATGAACGTCCTGGCGAAGGACGTTTTTGACACCTTCACCAACTACGGTTTCACGGTGATCCCGCTGTTCATCCTGATGGGGCAGGTGGCGTTCAACGCGGGGATTGCCCGACGGCTCTACCAGGCCGCCTACCGGTTCCTGGGGCACATCCCGGGCGGCCTGGCAATGGCGACGGTGGGCGGCGCAACGGTCTTCAAGGCGATTTGCGGCTCCTCGCCGGCGACGGCGGCGACTTTCGCCAGCGTCGCAGTGCCGGAGATGGACCGGTACAACTATGACCGCCGGCTCTCCACCGGCGTCGTGGCGAGCGTCGGCACGCTGGGCATCCTGCTGCCGCCAAGCGTGACCCTGATCGTCTTCGGCGTCATCACTCAGCAGTCCATCGGCAAGCTCTTCCTGGCCGGGCTGATTCCGGGGTTGCTCATCGCCGCCTGCTTCATCGTCGTCATCGCCGGCTGGTGCCGAATTAACCCGACGCTCGGTCCGCATGGGGAGCGCTCGACATGGAAGGAACGCGCCGCCTCGCTTCCGGAGTGCCTCTATGTCATCGGCGTCTTCCTGCTCGTCATCGGCGGCCTGATGAAGGGGTATTTCACGCCCACCGAGGCGGGCAGCGTCGGGACCGCCGCGGTCCTGGTGCTTTCGCTCGTCAGGCGCGACCTGACGATGAAGGGCTTCTTCAAGTCGGTAGATGAGTCGCTTCGCACCGCCTGCATGGTGCTGATGCTGATCGCCGGCTCGACGGTGCTAGGACACTTCCTCGCCGTTACGCAGATTCCGATGATCGCCGCCGACTGGGTCACGTCGCTTCCTCTCCCCCCCCGCGCCATCATGGGGTTGATTTGCCTCGTCTATCTGATCGGCGGCTCCTTCATTGACGACCTCGCTTTCATGGTGCTTGCGACGCCGATCTTCTACCCGGCGGTGCAGAAGCTTGGGTTCGATCCGCTCTGGTTCGGGATGCTGGTGGGTGTCACGGTGATGATCGGCGTCGTCATTCCGCCGGTCGCCATCAACGTCTTCGTCGTCAGGAACATTACCAAGGCGCCGTTCGGCGTCATCTACCGCGGCGTCTACCCGTTCCTCATCGCGCTGGTGTTTGTGGCGATCCTGCTGTTCATTTTTCCCCAGATCGCCACCTTCCTGCCGAATTTGTTGATGAAATAGGATTGGGCGCCCGGTGACTCCGTTCAGCATTCTGCTGGTGCTTATCTCGACATTCCTGCACGCCGGTTGGAACCTGCTGGCGCGGCGTGAGCGAAAGGAGCACGCCTTCATACTCCGGATGCTGGCGGCGCTGTGCGTCATCGCGGCGGTTCCGGCGGCGCTGGGGTTCCTCTCCATCGGTTCCCTGCCGGCGCGGGCGCTATGGTGCGCTCTGCTTTCGGGGGCGTTCTGCGGGCTGTACTACCTGGGTCTGGCGCGCGCATACGCTTCGGGCGAGTTCTCCGTAGTTTATCCGGTGGCGCGGGCGCTGCCGGTGCTGCTGATCGGGTGTGCAGACATTGTGCGCGGGCGAGTCCCAACGCTGCCGGGATGGGCGGGGCTGCTGATGGTCACCGCAGCCTGCGCGGTGATCCCGATCCCGTCGCTCGGACGGATCTCACTCAGGCACTACTTCAACCGCACGAATGGGTGGGCGCTGTTGGCGGCGCTGATGACCGTCGGTTACACGATCACAGACAAGTACGCGGCAGAAGCAGTCCACGACAGTGTCGCGTACGCCCTCGTATACGGCTATCTCTTCTTCCTCGTGGCCACGGTTGCGTTTGCACTCTGTCTGCGTCAACTGGGAGGCGCGGAAGCGGACGCCCGTCAGGTCGGCTGGCGGCTCCCGGCGCTCGCGGGCGCGTTCTGCTTCGGCGCATATTCCATGGTGCTGTGGGCTTACCAGTTGGCCGAAAAGGCAAGCTACGTCGTCGCGTTCCGGCAGGTGAGCATCCTGATCGGAGTCGTCATCGCCGCCCTCTTGTTCAAGGAGCGGGTATCCCCGTTGCGCATCGTCGCCGCCTGCGCGATGGTGCTGGGGCTGATCGTGATCGCGTTGTTCGGATGAATAGGACAACGAGGGGCGTCCTGCCGAGATTGCCTGCGAAGCAAGCATGACACGACCAGGTGCAAGAAGACGCCCGGCCCGGTATGATGATGTTCAGTGCCGCACCGGAATTGAGATGAACCGTTGCTTTTTGAAGGGTCCTGGAGGATGCACTCTCAGCGATATGGCGACGAGGCGCGCAGGCGTTTCTGGGCTGAGCAGATGGACGAGGCGTATCTGTTCATGCAGAAGATGGCCCTCCAGCCCGTCAGCGAGTCCGGCGAGGAAATGATCCCGCTTCCCGAGACAGCGGGAGCGGCCGGCGTGGAGATCATCTTTTCCAAGACCCCCGCGCCCGGCGGCGCGCAGCGGCTGTTCTACGTCCGCAGGGGATTAGGCGCGAAAGTTCTTGCCGTCGCGCGTGAGATGAATCGCAGAGGGTGGACGCTCAGGATTGAGGATGCGTACCGCACGGTGGAAGTCCAGAAACGCCTGGCGGTTCAGGAGAGTGTGTTCGACGCCATCCTGGCGCGCACGCTATGGGAACTCAAAGGGCGCCCCCCCACCGTTCAGGAAATGCTGCGGCGCGTCTCGGCGCTGGTGGCAACCTGTCCCAAGGTCGGCACGCACATGTCCGGAAGCGCGCTGGACATTTCAGTGCTGAGGCGCGACGACGGAATGGAGGTTGACCGAGGCGCCCCCTATCTCGAGATGTCGGAGTTGACGCCGATGGACTCGCCGTTCGCGTTGGCAGAAGCCCGGGAGAATCGCAAGGAAATCACGGCCCTCATGGCGCGCCACGGATTCGCGGCATATCCGTACGAGTTCTGGCACTACTCCTCGGGAGACGCTTACTCGGCGTTCCTTTCCGGGATCGCCGAACCGGCCGGCTACGGGCCTGTGCGGATGGAACTGCCGGGGGGGCGAACGTGCGCGATTCCAAACCCAATCCAGCCGCTGCATACGGAGGAGGAGATCCGCTGTCAGATCGAACTCTCGCTCAACCGCCTCGCACGCAAGCGGTAATCTCTGGTCAACTCGCCTCGCTTTGGCTACTTCCTGGCGGCGCGGGTGGTCGTGATCCACTCCGTCACCTGCCGCGTCTTCGCGGCAAGTCCGTCGAAGTCCTTCTTGGCGACAAGCTCTTTGGTGATCAAGTTGCCGCCGCGGCCCCCGGCCACCACGGCCGCCTTGGCAGACATCGCGTGGGGTCAATGCATCGGAAGAGCACATGGGTAGGTTGTTCGAGTTCGCCGACGAATTCGAGAAGGAGTATACGCGCTCCGTCAAGCGGGCGGACGAATCTGACATTGCATTCCACCGCACTATTCTTGCGGCAACCGGCAACGAGTTCCTGGAGAACATAGGAAACGTGGTCGAGACTTTCTTTGTCAGAGCGGCTCACGAAATGGCTGACTGGCAGGAGAAGTCCGTCGAACTGACGCAGGCAACTCACAGGCTGATTGCAGATGCGTTCAAGACCCGCAACGGATGCGAGGCATGGCGGCTGATGTCAATACACCTGGCCCCCTGGAAACAAGGAGTCCCTGACCGTGGGCAAACGAGCGGCAGATGACGCATCGGGACGTGGCGTGGTGGCAGGCTTTGCAGTTCCATTTCCCGCAAGAATGTCCGGCTACACCGAGGCGGAAATTGAAGCGGTCGTGGATGTGATGCGCAACGCCGATGCGCTGACCCAGTCCAAGCGGATGAAGCAGTTTGAGGCCGATTTCTGCGCGTACAACGGCTCGCCTCATGCCTTTGCCCTGGACAATTGCACGAACTCCCTTCGCCTTGCCGCGATCCTGTGCCGGTTGAAACCGGGCGATGAGGTCATTATCCCGGCCTACACCTTCTGCGCCACGGCGATTCCCTTTGGGGGAACGGGCGCGAGAATCGTCTGGGCGGACATTGACCCGGAACGCCGCGTGGTTTCGCCGGAGGACGTTGCGCGCAAGATCACGCCACGGACCAGAGCCATCGTCGTCGTGCACCTGCTGGGCATGCCGGTGGACATGGATCCGATCATGGCGCTCGCCAGGAAGCATGGGCTGCGCGTGGTGGAAGATTGCGCCCAGGCGCCCGGCGCTGAATACAAGGGGCGCAAGTGCGGCTCCATAGGGGACTTCGGCTGTTTCAGCTTCCACGGCGCCAAGAATATCACCACCCTCGGCGAGGGGAGCATACTGACCGTCGCCAGGGATGAAGACGCGCAACTCGTCCCCGGCCTTCGCCACAACGGCTGTCGGCCCTTCGCCGCGCCGCGAACGCGCGACTGGGTCCCGGCGATGAGCAACGTGGATTTGGACATTCCCGGCGTCTGGCCGCAGAACTTCTGCCTGGGCGAGGCGCAATGCGCACTCGGGAGCATGCTCCTCAAGCGGCTCGACACAATCAACCAGACCCTTATGGACCAGGCACAGAAGATAAGGGTAGGCATCGCCGATCTGCCGGAGATTACGATGCATACGATCCCGAACGACGTCAAGCACGTCTACCACCAGTTCGTGCTTCACTTCAACAACAACGGCATCCATGCGACGCGCGACGACCTGCTGGACATCCTCGTGCACGAGAAACGCATCCGCGCTCTGGTGCAATATTACCCCCTCTATCGCTACCCGCTCTTCCAGAAGATGGGGTTCGGCGAGCAGGACTGTCCGGTTCTTGAGAAATGGTGGGACAACAGCTTCTCGCTTCCGTGGTGGTGCGGCATTCCCGATGACACGCTTGCCTTGCTGGTCGCCGCCCTGAAAGACTCCGTGCGCCGACTCAAGGAGAAGGGCCGATGACAACGACCTCAGCCCCGTCCCCAAAGGAACGTTGCGTATCTTGATGCCGTCCTTCGTGACCTTTGTGTCCTTTGTGGTGATGCATTGCCCATGCCGTCTTCGACTGGGGCGGAAAGGAAAGCTGAAAATGGAATACTGTTCTGTGCCCCAACTCAGTGGCAAGATTTCTCGAATCTGCCTGGGCACGATGCTCTTTGGCAATCCCGTTGCCGAGCCCGAGGCCATCGCGCTGACCCACGCCGCCATGGAGCGCGGCGTGAACTTTATTGACACGGCTGATATCTACGAGGGGTATGACCGTTCCATCGGCAGCCACGGCGGGGTGGCTGAGAGAATCCTGGGAAGGGCCCTGCGGGGGAAGCGCGATAAGGTCATCATCGCCTCCAAGGTGGGAAATGCGACGGGACCGGGCCCCGACGATCAGGGCCTGGGACGAAAGCACGTCGGGAGCACCCTCGAAGCCATTCTCAAGAGGCTGGGCACGGACTACCTGGATATCTACTACATGCACAAGATGGATCCGGCGACCCCGCTGGAGGAGTCCATTGAGACGTTCGCCGGCCTGGTCGAGCAGGGTAAGAGCCGGGCGTGGGGAGTGTCAAACTTTTCCGCTGAAGCGATCCGTGAGATCGTCGTTCTATGCCGCAGGAATGGATGGCCGCTGCCCGCCATGTCACAGCCCAATTACAGCATTCTTCGGCGCGATATCGAAGCGGATCATCTTCCCGTTTGTCGGGAAGCCGGTATTGCCGTCGTCCCGTACCGCGTTCTGGAGGGCGGCCTTCTGAGCGGGAAGTATGCAAAAAGCGCGCCGCCGCCGACCGGTTCGCGGCAAGCCGAAAAGCCCGGCTGGCTGATGGAGATTGACGACGCTGCGCAAGAACGACTCGACGCGGTTCGCCGTTCCGCGGCCACGCTGAAAATGCCCATGTCGCGGTACGCCATCGCCTGGGTCCTGTCCAGGCCCGGAGTCGCCGCCGCGGTTGTCGGCGTCAAGAATCTCCAGCAGCTCGACGAGGCCGTGGCGGCGGCAGGAGCGACGTCAAGCCTGCTTGCAGAATAGGCGGGGGAATCCGGGAGACAGATGACGACAAAGGCCTGGGGCAAGAGCCCCAAGCCTTTGAAGGAACGGTCCGCAACGAGAAGATGCGGAACCGGTATGTTTGGCTCCCCAAACGCAACCGTCTTCGTAACGACTCTCTCCGCGAGATATCCTCAACCTTCAGGTCTGCCTGGCATCCGCTCAGGGAACATCGGCTGACCGGTCCCTGACGACCCGGCCCAAGTGTCCACGAGCGGCAGACCCAGGAACTCGGCAAGTCGTTCCGCGGTCTTGCGCGCCTCGCCGTAGTCATTGAATGTGCCGATCTTGATGGAACTTGTCTCGAACACCAGGTGGACGCGGTAGAGACGCGCACCTGTGTATTTCGCATCCACGTCCATATCGAGCACGACCTTCCGGCAGGCTGAGAGCGGGCGCTCGCGCCTGTAGATCGGTCCCCATAACCCCCGCCAAGTCGTAGCCGTATCGCGCCATTTATTCAGGATGAGGCCGCGGCGTGCACCAAGCAGGACTGCGGCGACCAGCAGGACTGTCAACAACAGGGGCAAGGTGAACCATGCGGGGGCGGCAGCATTGCCGGTAAAGAAAGCAACGGCCCCATACGCCAGAGCTCCGATGAGCACTACCAGCCCAACCCACCCAACGGCGAGCCATCCGCCGCCGGCGCGTGTCTCCAGGATTTCCGCGCCGTGTTGGCTCAATCTGACCGGCGATGTGATCCATAGGGCGGGTCTGGTCGGTTGATGGAGCATGGTCTGATCGGCGACCGGCAGCCCCAGGAACTTGCCGATTTCACCGGCGACCTGCAACGCCTCCTCGCGGCTATGCTTCAGCCCGAATGTGATTGGCCTCGGGCCTCCCTCCAATCGCACCGGGAACACGAGGAAGCTACTGCTCCCCGGGCCCTTCCGGGCGCGGCGCCTCGTCTCCGACTTTACCGTAACGTGGCGATAGTCCCCGGTCAGGAACCTCCGTTTGCGGACGGCGAACGGCAATCCCCACCAGTCCGTGATGCTTCCATGTCGGCGGTCGAGGACAACCCCCGCCCTCCACAGGAGCAAGTATCCGCTGCATGCCGCCAGTACGACTATCGGCAGGGCGAGGATGTGAGGCCACCTCAGGCCGTTAGCGTAAATGCTGCAACAGGCCGAGTAGAGGATGCAGCCGCACATCACCAGAAGCGGGAGACCGACCAGCGAAACAGACCCGCCTCCCTGGCGGGTCCGCAACACGTCCTCGCCTTCGCGACCGACCGTTATGTCCCTGAGACCCCGCCGCATGCGCCGCGACTCCTGCCAGAACAGCCGACGATCGGTTAACCCCGTATGAGTCTAGCTCAGTCGTCTTGAGATGGCAATTCGGACGTGAGCCCCTAAAAGCACAAGAGCCGCACGTTGCCGTGCGGCTCTTGTCAAGGCTCCCCAAACGTAACCCTCTGCGGAACAATGTGTGTAAATTACACGTCCACGCATGCTGGCCAATGGAGGAGAGGTTGTTCTCACCTTTGTCGAAGGGAGTGTAACTGTCTTTGAAACTTCTTTGTTTTCGGCCCGCAACGTGTTGTCGTAACAGAAAGTGGAAAGACAAGGTGCGACTTGCCTGGTTTACGTTGCGGAAAGACCTCTGCCCGCATCCGTTCAGCTCTTGCCAGCCCACCTTGACGCCCGCTTGACAGTTCAGAGTAGAGTCGAGACCTGGCGCGGTGGTGTAGACGGAGCCTATCCGTTTCCGGCCCTTTCGTCTGCCGGTGCCTCATTAGCTCCACCCTGCTCCGTTTCCAGCGTCCCGCTCATCGAACCGGACGTGCGGCTCTCCCGCATCCGGCTCTCGGACGAGAGTTCATGCCTTCGCCCACAGCGAGTCATGCGGTCGGCTTGTCAACCGAACCAGCCCCAGCACACCGTCGAGGTATTCGTCGGTATAGCGGCAGAATCCCTGCCCGCGCTGCTGGTGCTTGTTGCACAACCACTGACGCAGCCTCTTGCGAGCGTGGGCGTCCACGGCCCGATAGGCTCTGCTGACCGGTCCCAGGCAGAAGTAGTTGCTCCACCCGATGAGCATCCGGTTGAGTTCTTCCACCTTGACCGCGGCCTCCTGAAGCGCTGTCCTCCGGGTGGTGGCGGTGTGGACGGCCTCGCACAGACGGCCAATCCGCTTGCGCGACGGGCGCACGCCGATGTAGCGACGGCCCGTCCGCCATGCGTAGCACCATCCAAAGGTGTACCCCAGGAAGTCGAAAGGTTCCTCCGGCGCTCGACGCAACTGCGTCTTCGTCTCGTTCACCGTCAGTTTCAGCCGCCCCATCATCTCCCGCATGCGGCACTGGGCTTGTTCGCCCGTCCCCCGACAGCAGATGACGAAGTCGTCGGCATAGTTGACGATGTGCGCGTCGAACGACCGCTCGTGGCCCAGCGCCTTCCAGCCCAGGACGAACCGGCGCATGTAGAGATTGGACAGCAGCGGGCTGATGGGCGCACCTTGCGGCGTGCCGCGCTTCTCATCTCGCGCTCGGGTCGTTCGCTGCCTGCGTCCCCGCTCGTCGCTCTCTTCCACCGGCATCGTCAGCCACATCTTGACCAGCCTCAGCACGTGCCGGTCCACGATGCGGCGGGATACCGATTTCATCAGCTCGACGTGCGGGATACTGTCGAAGTACCCGCTCAAGTCCGCGTCCACCACCTCTATGTGCCCGGCTCTCAGGAGCGCATGGACCTGCTTCACTGCTTCCAGCGCTCCACGCCCGCTCCGGTAGGCGTACTGCTCCGGCGTCAGGTCGGCCTCGAATATCGGCTCCAAGACCAGCACTGCCGCCGTCTGGACCACTCGATCCTTCACCGTCGGTATCCCCAAGGGCCTTTGTTTCCCATTCGGCTTCGGGATGTAGACACGCCGGACCGCTTGAGGATGGTAAGCCTTCGTTCGCAGCTCTTGCGCCAGTTCCCCCAGCCATCGCCCCGCGCCATACGCCTCAATGTCCTCGAATGTCTGACCGTCCACCCCCGCTGCCCCGCCATTCGTCTTGGCGCAGCGATACGCATAGGCCAGAATGTCCATCCGATACACTTTGTCATACAGCCGGTAGAACCGATAGCCGGGTTCCGCCTTCGCTCTCGCATGCAACGCTTCTTGCAGCTTCCGAACCGTCTCCGGAGTTGTCAGGCTCACGCCAATCTCCTGGCTCTGGGCCGCTTCCCGCGTTCTCTTGAACCAAGGCCCCTTCCCTCCCCCCGCTTTCGCGGGCTTCGCCGGTACTATGGGCCTCTCCGACTTCCCCCCCGGCCCGGTCTCACCCTCGCGGGTGTCCGGTTGGCCCCGCTCTCGCGGTGCCACCAGGCGGGATCTCCCGTGTTGCGTCGAGTCTCCTCTATCCGCATGCCGCCGCCATTACCCCGGCGGGGCCGCCGGGCCTCCTCGCTCACGTCTCCCGGCGGTAACAGCCTTCCCGGAAATTCAGGCCGGTCGGCCCCCGCTTCATGTCCTTTTCGAGGCCTGCTCGGCGTTCACTCGCGTTGCGGCCTGCGGACTCGCCAACCCCGCCATGCGGGGCCTCTACACCGAAGGCTTCGGCCGATTCGTTACCTCCTCAGCCGCTCCGGTTGCTACCGGCTGGAGCGACAGATGCCGGGTGGGATTTGCGCCCACTGAAGACTCGCGCCTTTTCACGGCGCACTGAATTCTCGGACAGCACGCGGCAGGCGTTCCGAGAACGCGACCGTATCCGGCATCGCTTCGGCAGCAGCACCATCTAAATATCGTCCTCTTGCGGCGCGACGCGGACGCTATACATAAGCGGGAGTCGTCGACTTGCCCCTCCGCACGGAACCGACGACGTCCGGCGCGAGAGGAATTCTGCGAATTTTGGGGCCGCGTGTATAATCCACACCCCCGCCCATATTTCGGTACCCCGCAGCCCCATCTTTTCGAGGTGAAACGCCTCTGACGCGATGCGGAAACGCCTGAGCACGCCCGCCCCGTGTGGGTGGCGTGCGCCTGAAGGTACTCGTGCAGCAGGCGGTTAATGCCGTGCCGGTATTCCCGGTCGTGTGACTGGCCCAGTGCGCGCGGCCACCCCTTTCGTAGACGATGAACATGTTTCCTCGCAGTCATTAGGTGAGAGTCTGTCCAGAGAATTGAACGCAACTTCATCTCCGGCCATCGGTCACAAGCGACGAGACATCCATCTGATAAATTGCCCGGTAGCTTTCGTGCGTTGAATCGAAGGAAACCGCAGTTCCGGCGCGGTTCCATCGCGGGTGCAGATCGCAGCGGATGTCTACAATAGCAGCCGGAGCGGAGTAGAAGCCTCCCAGGGTGTGGGCCCGCCGCTCTTCCAGGTTGTACGCATACAGGTAGCGATAGTTGTCAATCGGATAGCTGTCATATAGCAGCCAACGACGATCGGGGGAGTAACTGCAGTGACCGTCCCTGGCGAAGAACGCCGGATCAACCGTCTCGGCCTCCTGTGTCCGGTCGGTGAGCAAGTAAAGAGATGCCGCACCGCCGGCATCACTCCAGATCAGCAGGTGGCCGGGATCCCGCCAGTGATAGTGGGATTCGATTCCGAAGTTGCGCAAGAGATAGCGATCGCGACCCCTCCAATCCGCGGTAATCAGCGCGGTCGCCCATTGCTTGTGCGCGGCGTCGGGGAAGGTGCGGAGCAGGGCGACGAAGCGCGTGCCGTCGGTGTTGAAGGCAATATGGTTCACGACCAGCTTGCGGCCGCGGGCCTCGCTTGTGAAGCAACGGGCCAAATCGTCATAGGACACGATCAGTTCGCTTTCCCCCGTGGCCAGGTGTATCAGGAATATCCCGTCCTCCTTCGGGGCTGGAGTGTCCTTCCAGTCGTCCGGCTTGTTCGCATATCCGTACCCCGGGCGGAAATCGAAGTTGCGACTGAAGTTGATGCTCAGGGCATGCCGCCCGGCCGGGTCAACGCTTGCGACCGGCTGGGAGAGCAATAGCTCCTCGCCCGTCGCTACGCGGCGCACCACTCCGACATAGCGCCCGCCGACGAATCGGTTGAATATCACCGACTCATTCGGCTCCAGCGGATGCCATTGCAGCATCGTTCCCTGCTGAAAGTTCCAAGCGTTCGTTTCGCACAGGGGTATGAACGCCCGGTCCGCCAATCGGATTATTCCCAGAGTCGCCGTGTCGTTGCCTGTCGGCAGGCGACCCCAGAAAGGAACATGGTGGCACAAGTGGCGCTGACCGGCGGCATCCCAGGCCGGGTTGTCATAGTATCCGAAGAAGCAGTGCGCGCCCGCAGGCGTCAGTCGCTCCACGGGGAACATGAGGTCGCGCATCGGGGTCATCTGTTGTTTCCTCCTACGTGTAGCTGTGAGCCGTCTCGACGAAGGCCAGGATGTTCTCCCACGGGACCTCCGGCTCGATAAGATGCGTCGGGCCGATCCATAGGCCGCCGCCCTTGCCGAGATGCTCGCAGTAGTGTCGCACGACGCGGCGCACCGTGTCCGGCGTGCCGAACGGCATGGTGGTCTGGGTGCCTACGCAGCCGGAGAACGAAAGGTCGTGTCCGTATTGGCGTTTGACTTCCAGGGGGTTCATGCACTCGGGTTGCACGGGATTGAGGATGTCAACGCCGATCTCAATAAGGTCGGGGATCAACGGCTGAATGGCGCCATCGCTGTGGAAAAGAATCAGGGTGTCCGGGTTGACCCGCTTTGCTGCGGCAATAACGCGCGCGAGCAGTGGTTTGAACCAGCGGCGAAACGCGCTCGGGCTGACGTAGGTGGACTGCTGCGTGCCCAGGTCATCTGCAAGGAGGAGGATATCCGTCCCCGTTGACGCAGCCAGCGCGGCGTGCCGCGTCGCGAGGTCGGCCACGCGCTCCAGCAACACCTGTGCCAGCGGGTCGTCGGATGCCATGTCGCACAACAACGCCTCCATCCCGCGCAACTTATAAGCGGGCCAGAAGACCGTGCCCCCCACGGGCGCCGTGGCAATTTGCACGGGATGCCCCTCCGTCTGCAGGGCCGCGACACGCGCCGCAGCTTGTGAGACAGCCGCCTTGTCCGGCACGGTTGGCAACGGGTACCGCTCGATCTCCGCGACGGTCCTGGCGTTCGCCAGCGGATGCACAAGTCGGGTGAAGTGAGAACTCTCATCGGTCGTCACGTGGCCGATGCCCCACTCGTCAATCTGTACGCCGGGGGCCGGTTTGCCATGCCAGGGAGAAAAGTCCTCGCAAAGGGGCACAAACGGCAGGGCGACTCGGCGCAAGGGCAGTCGCCATTGTGTGGCTATGTCCGCATGGCCGTATTCCGCCAGGAAGCGTTTATGTTGCGCAGGACACAGCTCTATGTGTTTGGGGATGTGTCCTTCCTGCTGCCGGCGCATGGCGGCGAGAAAACGCTCGCGTTCAGACATTGCGTTCCTTTTTCTCAGACCCTGTGCACAACACGGGAGGCATGGGTCTTGTTGTACGCTCTGCGCCCCGCTTCAAGGACGGCCACGGTCTCGATCATCGCCTCGTACGGAAGCGGGGTCTTCCCCGTCCGCACCATTCGCTGTAGCGCCTGCAAAAGGGCGAAGCCGCCTTCCGGCTGGGCAAACGCATCGAACGCGTCCGAATCCACCTGCTGGCGTTTGCTCACGGCCTGGGCGCAGAATGCCGTGGGCACCATGGAGGTGTGGGAGTTGACGACAATCGCCTCCAGCGCGCGCGTGGACTGCGGTGACTGAAAATGCAGGTGCATGATTTCATTCGCCCATTGGCCCATGCTCTGAACGGAGTCCGCGCGGCCCTGAAAATCGTCGCCAAGAAGCGTCAACGCCAGTTCCACGCCGTCGGCCATGAGCGCAGGATTGGGGCCGTGCCCCTGAACGATGCCGACGTCCACCGGTCCGATTTCCTGAAAACGTGACTTGAACCGCAGCGCGTGAGCGAGGTAGCGCAGGTGTGAACAGGACAGAAGAGGCGTTCTCATGCGCCGAGCAAGCGCGACGAGGATCCGCGCTTGTCTGGTTGTCCTGGTAAAGGGCCTGTCTATGAACGTGGGAATCCTTCTCTTCAGGCCCGGGGTGGCCAGCCGGACGTGGCTGTTGCCGTCCCCCTCCGCGTTGGCGATAATGACAAGGTCCACGTCTTCGACAAGTTCCTCCACGCTCCGGCAGACAAGTGGTTTGTGCCGGAAGGCATTGGACGCCGCCTCCGCGGCTCGCGGATCGGAGTCGTGGAGCTTGGCCAAATGAAAACCGCGCGCCTTGCGGTTCTGCAATTCCGCATGCTGGCAGAAGGTCATGTGATGGTAGCCGAACGGGTCCAGTTCGGCATAGACCCTGGCGTCAATATGACCGAAGATCGCGCCGTACCAGAGAGCGCGCGTGTTGCAGCCAATCAAGCCGACACGAATCGTGTCGCGCGAAACTCCCATGTCAGACTCCCTAACGAAGTTCTTTCAAGGCGACTCGTCGCGCTTTCCGGTTGGACAGACGCGCCGCTTCGATCATTTCCATCAACTCCAGCATGGACGCGTAAGGGATCGGGGGCTTTTTCGTCAGCGCCATTTCCCTGGCCATCCGCACGATGCGCACGCCGCTTTCGAGGAAGAGGTAGTCATCCACTCCCGGACTGGTGATGGTCCCCTTGTCGCCGTACGCGGAGACCGTATATCGGCAATGATGGTAGGTACTGGAGCACATCCGATGACCGGGGATGACCCCTTCGGCGTTCAGAATAAGCGCGTCAGTTCCTCCGTCGGCTCCCGGGTAGTGGAGACGGATCACCCCGTGCGGCGCCGGACCCATGCTCTCCACCCACTCGCACCCTCCCCCCATGACCTGTTGGACAAGGCTCAACGCGTGAAAGACGGAGGCAAGGCTTTGCGATCCGCTCCGCACGGAAAGCCGACCGACCGGCGCAATGTCCCCCGTGCGCACCCTGAAACGATCCAGGTACGGGGAGCGGCGAAGGAGCGAACTGCACATCACGGCTGTCTTGTGGCGCACGGCCAGCGCGATCATCTTGCGGGCGTCCGCCAGAGTATATGCAAACGGCTTGTCCACAAAATGCGGGACGCCCTTCTTGAGGCCCGGCGTCGCATAGCGCAAGTGGTCCTTGCCCTCGAAGTCGCAGTCCGCGACATAGACGAGGTCAACGCCTTCGGAGACTTCCTCGCATGAGGAGCAGACTCTCGGACGCCCGCCGTATGCCTCTGACAGACAGGCCGCCCGCTGGGGGTTTGCCTCGTCATAGAGGTTGACGATTTTCATGTTGGGGATGGGGCGGAAACGCAGCTTATGAGGATCGTCGCAGGAGTAGAAGTAGTAATGGCAACAGCGGTGATGCTTGCGGTAGATTTCCGGGTCTGGCGCTTCGAACAGGGGGGAATACCAGTATCCGTGCGTGTCACAGCGGATGATACCCACACGAACGGTTTTAGCCTTACGCGCCAATGGCCAGTCCTCCAAGAAGTTTGCTATTAAAGTTAAATTTCACTTGACATCTACGGGTGACGATAGCATAATATAAGCTACATTGCAACTGTAGCAATACATCTAACAGAGTTGGCCTGCGTTTCGCCAGGAAACATGGAGTTTCATGTGGAAGGCACCGTAACCAGCGACAAGTTGCTCGCGACAATCGCCGCCTTGCCGCCAGGCGCCAAACTCCCGCCGGAGCGCGAACTCGTCGTCCAGTATTCATTGCCGTTGCGTCGAGTGCGGCAATTCCTTGGCAAGTTGGAAAAGCAGGGAGTGCTCATTCGGAGCCGCAAGAGAGGAACATTTCTCAGTCACGACGCCGCCGAAAGACTGAAGACTCCCGTCTACTTGTTCGAGACGCCGCTCTCGGCCGTGAAAGAAGCATCTCCGAACTGGTGGCGTCTGAAGGCAGACGCGGAGACAAACCGCGCGATTGCCGGAGCGCATCCGGAAATGCGCCTGGAACCCCTTCTCCCGCACTGGAACATTGACAGGCTGAAGGCTGACGGCAGGCCAACCACTGCGCCCGCCACGCATTCGATCATCCAAACCTTAATCTCCCACGGTATCTGCGCGGACCTGACCGATCGCCTTTCCGATTGGGAGGAAAGCAAGCGCATCTGGCCGAGCCTGTGGGAGGTGGTCACGCGGCAGGGACGAACTTACGGCGTGCCAAGCGGCGTTCACGTGTTCGCTCTGTTCTGCAACATGCGCCGGATGAAGGAGTGCGGACTCTCCACGGAGCGTCTGCCGCGGACGTGGGACGAAGTCGCCGAGACGGCCGCTGCCATGACGGACCCGGCGCGCGACTGTTGGGGAATTGACATACCCCACAGGGACTGCGCCAGCTGGTTCTTCGTGGACTTGGTGCTCCAGGCCGGCGGCGAAATCGTGACCGAAGGTGAGCACAGCTGGCATCTGCGTTTTCACGAGGAGCCCGGCGTCCGGGCATTGTCCTTCCTCAAGGCGCTCCGCTGGGAGCGGCGGGTGATGTCGCCCTTCGCCTCCTCCTCTGACGATGCGGTGGATGCCTTCCTGTCCGGGAAGACGGGGATGTGCTGGATGGAATCCACGCGGGGACTCAATGCCATCGCGCAATCGGGCAGGCCGGCAAGCGATTTTGAGGTCGCCGCGCTTCCCACCGGCCCCAGCGGCCACGTCACGTGTCAGGCCAGCTTGAATGTTCAATACATTAATGCCGCCGCGCCGGATCCTGAAACCGCCTGGCGTTATGTGCAGAGCCGCCTGACCCACGCTACGTGCCTGGAACGAAGCCGCCGCCTCTGGCAACACCGGGTCGTGGAAGGCTGGCCGAACGTTTATCGCGACGTGACGCCGGGCGAGACCGGCGTCGGCCTTCCGGCAAGCTGGTTCCGAACGCTCACCAACAGTCTCGCTTGCGCGCGACCGGAGCCGTATGCGGTGGGATGGGACTCTGACTTGCTGCTGGCGCCGGTGGTCCGGCGAATCCTGCTCGATGCGGAAGCCGATCCTGGCGAAGAGCTTCGCCACGCGAAGATGCTGGGCGATCCGAAGAGGTTCGTCGCATATTGACGCCGCAAGTGGAAAGGGGGGATGCGCGAAAAGCGTGTCGTGATGGGCCGGGTGTGGTGTGCTGTTCAAGTCAATGGTCTCTCTACGAGGAGGAATGGAGATGAAGAGCCTGGGAGGATGGTTATCGGCGTTCACCCTGATCGAACTCCTAGTGGTTATTGCCATTATCGCAATATTGGCCGGGATGCTCCTGCCGGCGTTGGCGGCGGCGCGGGAGAAGGCGCGCCGCGTCGCTTGCCTGAACAACCTGAGTCAAATGAGCAAAGGGCTCGAAAGCTACTGCAGCGACTATAGCCAGTATTTCCCCTCCTGGCCCGGCCAGACGCCGGGAGACATGGGGTTCAGGAATATAAGCACCGGCACGGTAGCACCCGAGGTCACGCAGGCAACCTGCGCTGAAAACGGCGTTTACAGCGACCCAAAGACCGGGCAGTATGTTTACACCTTTGTCCCCAGCGCCGCCTATCCTAACCTCACCTTCGGAGGCGGTGCCCTCATGAACTTCCGCACGATCTTCATAGGCGGCAAAAACAGGACCGGCTCCGACCCGGGGACAGCCAACGCAGGCGACCTGAACCTCGCCCCCATGGGACTGGGCATGGTGGCGGCCACAGGGTACATTGGAGATGTGAGCGTATTTTACTGCCCCACCTCGGACGGCATGCCGGTGCCCGGCAACCCCACGGACACGGGCAGCAGCACTGAGAGTTGGAGCGGGTGGAATGTTCCAGGCAAAGCCGCCTGCCGCATCGCGGACATCAAACGCGGGGCCCGCGGCGGAACGGACGCCAAGTCCGTCATGTACGGGGAATGGAATTGGCTGGGCAATTTCAATAGTCTGTACGCTCCGGCAAGCCGAGCGGTTCTCTCGCACTACGCTTATCGCAACGTCCCCTTTGACTGCGTCTATGGCTATCCGCTCCAGTACGGTCCCGCCTACGGCGGCCAGTGGTTTCGCCCCGCGTATGTGAGACCCTATCTGCCCGTTAATGCAACCGACTGGACCGGTCCCCTGTTCAAAACGCAGAAGATCCTGTCCTCCAGGACGCTGGTGGCGGACGCCTTCGGAAAGAACAGGCAGCAGGCCACTACGCAGGCAGGCCTGGGCTGGTACGGACACCGGGACGGTTACAACGTCCTGTACGGCGACTGGAGCGCCAAGTGGTGGGGCGACCCGCAGCAACGATTCATCTGGTGGTCGTATGGCTCGGGATCCAGCGGCTCGAACGTCATGTACGGGGGGGACACCAACATCGTGACCAATTACTTCTATGGCGACCTGCCCACGACCGGTTGGGCGGGACGATGGAACGATGGCGACGTGGCTGACGGCACGATCGTCCAATGGCATGTGCTTGACGTGGCCGCGGGGATGGACAACGTCGCCACTCCATGACCGAACGGCCCGACGCCGACCCGAACAAGCGATCTCGTCTTCAGGAGGACGATAATGGCTGGGGCGCGAAACATTTTTCGGCGGCTGCCCATGATCGGTGCAGTCCTTGCCTGCCTTGCCGTTGCCGGATGCGAGAGCCTTCGAGCGCCGGACCTGTCCGAGCGCAAGGCGTGGAAGGGACCATACCCCGTCCGGTACGCCGGCGTTCCCCCGGTGATAGATGGCAAGCTCGACGACCTCGCCTGGAAGCGCGCCGCGTCCTGGACGACCTTTTATGATCTCAGGCAGCATGGCAAGGTCGTTGACATAGGCGCGGCGTATCTGGCGTGGGACAAGGAGAACCTCTACTTCGCCATGCAGATCAAAGACCAGGATCTCTACGTGACGGAAAAGAACGACGACAGCATCCTGTGTTACGCTGACGTGGCCGAGCTGTTCATCAAACCGCGCACGGACCGCCTGGACCTTTATGAGTTCGAGTTCAACGCGCTGAACGCCGTGTGGTACATCCATTACATCAGCCGTGGAGGCGGAACCGACCGCCGGTTCACGCAACCGTCGCACTCGGGAATACGCTGCCGGGCCGCTTACGAAGGGACCCTGAACGACTGGAATGACGTGGACGCGGGCTGGACGGTCGAGGTCGCCATACCCTTCAGCACGTTTTCCCGCGCCGTGCCCGGCGGGCCCGAGTCGCAAAATGTGTGGAAAGTCAACGTGGCTGGATTCGACTATAGCTGCTACCGTGAGCGGATCCTGGGCTTCACGAGTTCCAGGAAAACTGACAAGCTCTTCGACGAGTACGAAGGATATTCGGACATTCGGTTCGAACCCCCGGAGATGGACTAACTCCCTCATGCGGCCCGTCGCTGCGTCCTGGCAACCCGTTGGAAAAGGGCCGCTCCTGTCATGTTGAGCAAGGAGGAACTTGTTATGCCTGTGAGATTACTGGCGTGGGTCGTCGCCGCTGTGTTTGCCTTTTCCCATGTTGCGTGGGCCCAGGAGGGCTTGGTCGCTCATTGGGATTTTGGTGAAGGCAAAGGGGAGGTGCTTCGCGACAAGAGCGGCAACGGCAACGACGGCGTTATCCACGGCGCCACATGGGTCACACGCGAAAAGGGGAACGCCCTGCGGTTTGACGGGCAGAAGGACTACGTGGATTGCGGCAACGCGCCGAGCCTGGATATCCGCCGGGCGATTACCCTGGAAGCATGGGTCTACGCCGAAGTGCTCCCTGAAGGCGAACCGGCGATTTTGGGGAAGGGCTTCAGTTCCTACATACTGTCATTCTACCGCTCCGGATTATGCTCGCTCTATATCAGCTCCGGTGCGAACCAATGCAGCACGCCCCTGCCGACAGGGGCGTGGTCTCATGTCGCCGCCACCTTTGACGGGACCGCGTTGCGGGTTTACATCAATGGCGTGTTGGCCTCGGTAAGGATCAGCAAGAACAAGGAAATCCGCAGCGACGGCAACCTGATGATCGGTCGCTCGCCTGTCATCGGCGCGGAATATGGCCCTGCGTTCGCCAAGCCGGGGTACTTCAAAGGGATGATCAGCGACGTGCGCGTCTATAGCAGCGCCCTGCCCGAAGACAAAATCCGCGAACAGTATCAGCAGATGGCCGACGCATTCGCCGGCGCTGCGGCCGCCCCCTTCGCGCGCATCAAAGCGGCCAGTCGCATGGACACCGGCGCTTTCGCGGTACAGGCGGGCGAACGTGGCGCGCTGGAGATTGAAGTAGCGGGGGACGCCTACATCATCGAGAGTTCATTCTCCTATCCGGGCGCGGCGATGGGAACCAACTGGCTTTCGGAAACCCCGCGTGCGAGCGAACCGGCCTGGCGTCCCCGGATCGTCGCCGGCCAGGACGGCATGACCCTCAAGGCCGAAGGAGAGCACTACCTCCTGGAAAGACGTATCATTCTGCGGCAGGGAAAGATCGAAATTGCGGATACGTTGAGCAACAAGAATGACGCGCCGCTGGGCGTGCTCGTCCAGCATCTCGTCACCGCCCGCGACCCCTTCAAGGACAGTTGTCTCACCTCGACGGCCGAGAACCCCACGCTGCTCCTCCTCCAGCCGCAGAGCCGCCTCGGCATCCTTGCCGAGGACAGCGTGAGCCGGGTCCAGATGACCCCCCTGGCGTTCTCCAACCAGGCCGGCTATGCGCTCAGGCATTTCGCCCTCCCCGCCCGGAAGAGTTACACACTCCGCTGGACGCTGTACCCCCTGCCGAAGACGGCGGACTACTGGACGCTGATCAACCGCGTGCGCGATGACTGGAAGGCGAATTTCACCATCCCGGGTCCGATCGCATTTACCTACGAAAGCGCGCGCGTAGGATTGGTGCATAACGCGGAACGCCTCAAAGCCGACTTGCAGCGCAGGAAGATCCGCGTCTTCAAGTTCGTGGACCCCTGGCTCGACTACCACACAGGCCAGGACTTGACCCGCGATCAGTACAAACTGCTCCTTCAGACCGCGCAACGGAAGTTGAAGGCCGCCGATCCCGAGGTCAACGTTTTGGGCAACATCGAAACCGACTGGGTTCCCCTCCGCCCCCAGGCGATTCCCGGCTTCGAACGTCTGCCGATCTATGAGGAGGGGAAATCGTACGCCTATTATCTCACCCCGGCCCAGACTCGGATCATTGAAGACGCCGGCCTGCCGTGGAAGGACAGCTACAAGCGAAATGCGGAAGGCATGCTGCGCACGGAGGTGTATGAGGGTCGCCGTGTGGAGGGATCGCAGGTAGTGCCCGGCGGCCTTTTCAGCGCCGTTGCCGTCTATCCTGAGGTCGGCAACTATCAGTATAAGTTCCTCATGGACCAAGTGGCTTTCCTCCTGGACGAGGTGGGATTGGACGGCGTCTATATAGACGAATTCAGCCAGTACCGCTGCTACAGCTATGACAAGTGGGACGGCGTCACTGTGGACATTGACGGCGCCACGGGAAGGATCGAGCGGCAATACACCGATTGCTGCCTGGCCGGGATTCGGGCTCGCACGGACATCGCCCAGGCCGTCTTCTCGCGTGGAAAGATCATGGTCGCCAACACGTGCGCGGCCGTCAGTGAAACCCAGTCCTTGCCCATCTCTCGATTCCTGGAACTGCCTCTGTCTCAGTTCAACCCCAGCTTCCTCAAGGACGGCGAGAAACCCCCGCGCGTCAGCGTCGCGCAGTCCGCCCACCTGGGCAGCCCGCTTGGGCTCGGGATCGGCATGTTGTCCTGGACCCCTGCTACGGGAAAGAATGACCTGGCCACGGGTCTCATGAAGGGGATCATCACGTTCCTGCGCAACGGGCTTCTCTATGTTCACTACGACCCGACTCTCCCTCAGACCGGGCAGGGCAGTGGCGAATATGGCCCCATTAACCATATGTTTCCCGTCACCCCGCTCCGTCTGTTTGAAGGCGGTGTTGAGGGGAAGGAGCGCACCATCACCTGTGTCTCGGGGGCTTATGTGTGGAACCAGGAGCGCCCCCCGCGGATACTGCTTTTCGATTCCGTTGGCCGGGAGAAAGCGCACGACATGAAAGCCGCGAGAGACGGCGCAGGGTGGAAGGTGGACGTCAAGTTGCGGGACTGGGCGGAGATTGCGGTGCTGGAGCAAGAATGAGCGGCGGGACCATTGGCGGCGTGCACGCATTCGGGGGACTCACGCCGCTTCAATGATTGAACCATTCACGAGAGTCTTGAGCATGATGGAGTATGCCGTAATGACGTTCGTGTTTGAGCCGTGGTGCGCTGAACGCCCGGCAGGCCACGAGCGGATGATTGAAGAACTTGCCGCGCTAGGGGCGCAAGCGGTGGAACCATTTCACACCTCTTTTGTTCAGGACCGGGGTTTGCTCGCTCGCTACAGTCGGGCGCTCGGCGACAATGGGATGCGCGTTTCCGCGGTGGACGTGATCTGCGACTTGGTGTTCTCCTCGCCGGAAGAAAGGCGCAAGGGCTGTGCGACCCTTCGGGAGGGTCTGGAGATTTGCGCGGCCCTCGGGGCCGAGGTGGCCCATGTCGCGGGCCACACGCCCAAGGGGGGTGTCAGCCTGACTGACGCGCGCAAGATGGTCGCCGACGGGCTGGCAGGCGAGGGGAATTTTGCCCGACAACACGGGCTGACATTGGCCATCGAGGACTATGGGCTGACGCCGACGCTTCTGTGCAGAGCGGAGGACTGTCTTGAAACACTGAGATATTGCGATGGCTCCGTGCGGTTTGTTTTCGACGTGGGCAATTTCGAGTTTGCAGGGGAGCGCGCCGACACGGCCCTCGATGCGCTCTACCCTCACACTTGTTACGTCCACTTCAAGGACTTGCGTCCGTCCGACAGCCGCAAGCCGGGAAACCCGGATTCCTGCCGGTTGCTGGTCGGTTGTCCGCTGGGCGAAGGCATCGTGCCTGCCGCTGCGATTGCGCGGATGCTGCGCGCCAAGGGCTATTCCGGGTGGGTGGCGCTGGAACCCGGGTTGTTGCCTGATGACCCTATCTCCACCGTCAGACGCGACCTCGCAGTGCTCAAGGGATGGTTTGGGTCAGACGCCGGGTGGATTCCGCGCCCAAAACCTACAGCATGAGGGGAAGCAGTGAATAGACGCATGCAAAGGATGAATGCGCCCCGGCCAAGAGACTTGACCGCCGGCAATGAGACGTCATTGCCTCCTCCCAGCGCAGTGAATCTCAAGCTCAAGGCCCCTATCGCGACATGGGACGAAGCCGTTCCACTGGGAAACGGGCTGATGGGAGGGCTGTTGTGGGGGGAAGGAAATTTGATCCGCCTGTCGCTCGACCGGGGCGACCTCTGGGACTTGAGGTCGCATCCAGAGATGGAAAAGAAGGGCTGGACCTGGAAAACCATGCAGCGGCTGGTTGCCGACGGCAATGCTGCGGAGCTTGCGCGCCGCTTCAATCAATTGTACCACCAGGCCCCCTTCCCCACGAAATTGCCCGCAGGCCGGTTCGAGATCCAACTGGGCGCGTCACAAAGGATCCAATGCTTTGAGTTGAGCTTCGCCACGGCCACGGGGCGCGTGGCGATGACCGATGGTTCATACGCTGAATTCTTCTGCAGCGCCGTGGCGCCCGTGATCCTGGCGAAGATTCCGGGGCCTCTTCCCAGAAAGTGGGCATTGACGCCGCCTTCGGCCGTCGCCAAACTGGGGTACCCCGTCGCCACGACAGGCTGTAAAGACAACGTGAAGTGGATCGTGCAGGACGCCTCGCAGGGCCGGGAGTTCCGCTACGCCGTCGTCGCAGCGGCGCGGCGGTATGCGCATGAAACCGTGATCGCGTTGACCGTGACCTCGCTTGACGACGGACCGGACCCGCTGGCCTTGGGCAGGCGACGCGCGCAACAATTCCTGGCGCGGGGTTTCGAGCGGATGCGTGAGGAACATGAAGCGTGGTGGCGGAAGTTCTGGAGTTCCTCGCGGCTATCCATCCCCGACCGCAAACATCTGAAGAACTACTACCTGGGGCAATACTTCTATGGAGCGGGCTCGCGCTTGGGCGCCCCCCCTACACCGCTGCAAGGGGTCTGGACCGCCGACAACGGCGAGTTGCCCCCGTGGAAAGGCGATTATCATCACGACCTTAACACCCAAATGACCTATGCAGCCTACCACACTGCCGGTCATTTTGACGAAGGCCGCTGTCTTCTGGATTTTCTCTGGGCCCTGTTGCCGGAATTCCGCCGCTTTGCCAGGCGGTTTTACGGCACGCCAGGCGCGGCCGTCCCATCGGTCATGGCCATCAACGGCAAACCCCTGGGCGGGGCGTGCATGTACACGCTACAGCCCACCAACGCCGCATGGCTCGGATACCTGTTCTACCAGCATTGGCGTTACACCATGGACAAAGGCTTCCTGAGGCATCGCGCCTATCCCTGGTGCGCCGAGATCGGACGGTCCCTCCTGTCGCTGCTTGAGCCGGATAGAAAGGGGATTCTCAAGCTGCCCCTCTCTTCCTCTCCGGAAATCCACAACCATACGATGGGGGCGTGGCTGACACCGAACAGCAACTATGACCACGACTGCCTGGCGGCGCTCTTCGGCGCGCTGGCGGAAATGGCCGACTGCCTGGGCAGGAATCCGGAAGCTTCGGCATGGCGCCGGGCGCTGGCGGGGCTCGGCGAGCGGGCGGCAGACACGAAAAAGGGATTGATGCTCTCTCCCGATGAAGTCCTTGTCGAATCACATCGCCACTTTTCACACAGCATGTCCATCCACCCCTTCAGCTTGATGAGCATGGAGGGGTCCGAACACGACCGAGCCATCATCCAGGCCACCTGCCGGCGGTACGACCTCCTGGGGACCCGAAAGTGGGTGGGATTCAGCTTCCCATGGATGGCCTGTCTCCGTGCCCGCGTGGGGGACGGCGAGGCCGCGCTGCGACACTTGGACACTTACCAGCGCGCCTTCACGTCACGCAACGGCTTCCATGTCAATGGCGACCAGTTGAAGGCGGGTTACTCGGAGTTCTTCTACCGCCCCTTCACTCTCGAAGGCAACTTCCTCGCCGCGCAGGCGGTGCATGAGATGCTGCTCCAAAGCTGGGGCGGGGTGATCCGGCTGTTTCCCGCCATGCCATGGCGCTGGCACACGGCGTCATTCGATGACCTGCGTGCGGAAGGAGGCTATAGGGTCTCGGCCCGGTGGAAGAACAATGCCACGGCATGGCTCAGGGTGGTCGCCAATCAGGCAGGGATGGCGGTCATCCGGGACAACTTCAACGGCTGCGCCCCGCAATGGAATCGCGCCGGGGTGAAGAAAAACCGCGGCAACTGGGAGGTGAGGCTCCGGGCGGGCGAGGCGTTGGAGGCTCGGATGCCTGCGCCACGCGGCATCGCGCCGAATGTGACGTTTCACGCGGGCGTGAACGAGGGCGCCAAGACGCCTGGTCTCGGTTGATGAAGGATTGCTCCATGAGGCAAGCCGGTGCGACACGGAAAGGTTATTGCGGTGGTGGTCCGAAGGTCACCGTGATCGGAGCGGGAAGCTACTTCTTCGGAAAGCCCGTGATCCGCAAGATGGCAACCAGTCCCATCATGGCCGGCGGCACGCTGGCATTGGTGGACACCAACCCCGATGTCCTTGCCGGCATGATGAGGCTGGCCAGGCGGGTGCTGTCTCATACGCGATGCGGCGTGAAGTTGGAGGGATCAACCGAACGCCGGGACGTGATGAAGGACTCCCACTTCGTGGTGTTGACCTTCTCCGAGCGTAATGCCCACTTTAGAGGCATTGACACGGAACTCGCCGCCCGACACGGAATTCGCATGTGTTCCTCCGACACCATAGGCCCTGGCGGGGTGTTCCGCGCTCTGCGGGAAGTTCCGCACGCGCTGGCGATGGCCAGGGATGCCGCACGCCTCTGTCCTGACGCATGGGTCATCAACTTCGTGAACCCCACCGCCGTCATAGGCATCGCGCTCATGCGCTATGCCCCCCGCGTGAAGAGCTTCGCGCTGTGCGACGGCAACCACGAACCGAACAACACGCTCTCCTGGTGCAAACGGGTCGGCTTGCTGGCGGAAGACGCCGGGGCCATCCCGCCGGACTTCTTCGGGAAACTCGATCTGGCTATTGGCGGAGTAAACCACTGCACCTGGCTCGTGCGCTTCCGGTTCAATGGCAAAGACATGATGCCCGCACTGCGTCGGTGGCTTCTTCGAGAAGTTGAACGGGAGGAGAAGAACCCGTCCACCAAGGCGAAACCGCGCTTCAATCCCCAGTACGCGCTGAAACTCTTTGACTTGTACGGGGCGTATCCCACAGCCATTAGCCATACCAAAGAGTACGTGCCGTTCTTCCAGGGCTACGGCGCCACACCTAATATGCCCGCGCCGCTAAAGCTCTTCGACGCGGACGTGCGCGCGCGCGAAATGGCCACGGCATGGCAGGTCACGCAGGAGTACGCCTCCGGCAAGCGCAGTGTAAGGGCGTTTCTGGAGAAGGTTGCCGACGACCATGCGACCGACATCATCGAGAACATGTGGGGCGGGCTGAACCGGCAGTTCTACATCAACAGCGCCAACCACAACGCCGTGGTGAACATGCCCGATGACGCCTTTCTCGAACTGCGGTGTGACGTGGACATGCGCGGGCCGCGGCCTCAACCTTTCGGCGCGCTGCCCCACGGCATCCTTGGCCTGACGCAGCGTGTTCTCGACGCACACGAACTCACGGCGGAAGCTGCCGTCACCGGCAACCGGAGAATATTGCGCCGGGCCATCCTCGCCGATCCGATCTGCAACAACATAGGGGACGCTGACGCCTGCATCGCCGAACTTCTTGCAGCGGAGAGAGACGCCCTGCCGAGCTACTGGTTCCAGCGGGCGTCTGTTTGGAAGAGCGGTGCGTTACCACAGTGGCACACAAAGAGATGACGCGGGCGTTCCGTCGAGAAATTCAGCCACGTGTAACCCTGCGGCAGGAGCGGCTGTTCTGATATCGACATTCCTTTGAAGCCGTGAGCCGGTTCCGATAGGGCCGAAATGGACTTGGAAGGGAGGCTGCGCAGGGATACGGTTCCTGTGCTGGTACAGAGTGTTCTTGATGTGCGCCTCAAACGTCTCCTTATATGTTCCCTACCTAATGGTTAACAGGTGAGGCCCGGAGCGTTACCCGGGTTGCTCTCGGCCATCAGGAGCAACCGTGGACGGTTGCACTCGGTGTCCGAGTCTCGGTCCGGAAGAGAGAAACCCACCGCCTTCACCGATTCTCCAAAACCCTTGCGCAGCGCGCGTCAAAGCGAAACCCCGAGGACATATGTCCCCGGGGTTTCCGCTAACCGGCGGGGAGGTCAAACTTCCCCGTTTTCATAATGGCTCCTCGGTGAGGACTTGAACCTCAAACCTAGTGGTTAACAGCCACCCGCTCTACCATTGAGCTACCGAGGAATGAAGCGCCCCTGTTCGCCGGCGGTCAGCGGTGCGGAACCGCGACGAACTTGTCATGTCAAAAGGGAGTTTACCAACACGGGGCCGGTTTTTCAACTGAACCCGCGCCACCGCGCTCGCTCCGTGGAACGGGTCGCCTCCACTGACGACACGACACTCCCCTGCTCCGCCCTCACGTCCTACGCCGGCAATTGAATGTCATAACGATATGCGTGAGGCGGCATGCGGTTGCCCGGACCGGGTCCCGCGTCTCCGAGGGAGGGCGTCATGAACAGCGCCACATCGCCCGTGTCGCGGTCCTCGTAGCAGCGGAAGTTGGAGAAGCGCACGGTGTCGGGCTGGCCGGCGGCCTTGTCCTGCTGCTCAATGATCGTCACGCTTTCCTTCTTGATGCGGAAGGTCTGCGTGTCCAACTCTGCAATCTGGAGCTTGGTGCGAGGGTCGCAATTGACCGGAGGAACGTCGGCGAAGTTGGTGATGAGGTAGAAGCGCCCGTTCTTGGTGGAGCGGAACGCGATCACCATGCACGCGGGGGAATACGCAAAGGAGCCATCGCTGTAGAGCAGAGGCTTCGGCTCGGACCAACTCCTTGCTTCGTCCGAGGAGAGCGCGTAGTAGTGAAGTCCCGGCAATTCCTGGCCCGTGTGCGGATAGGTGCGCGCGCGCAGCGCGACGAAGAGCCGTCCGTCCGGCAGGTAGTCGAAGCAGGGTTCGTCGGCCCCGTCGCAGGAGTACTTCAGGGGCAGTCTCAGCGGGCCTCCCATCGTCCAATCGAGGCCGCCGTCGGCGCGCCACTTGCCGAACAGGGTGCTGCTCACCCATTCGACGGCGCCATCCGGGTTGGATGTCTCTTTGGGAGCTTTCCTGTTGATGATGTCGCCGCCTTCGAAGAGTTTCGCGCCATAGCAGGGCACCAGCACCTCGCCACGCTTGCCCTTGATCATCGCGCCGCTGATGACGGCCCCATTCTTGCCGTAATAGACGCCGGGAAGCCAGTGAATTTCGTCGTACGTTCCCCCCTGCGCGATGAGCGGTTGCCGTTGGGACCATGTCCGCCCCTCGTCGCGGGAGGTCTGGACGAACAGCCGGATCGTGCGCGGGCCGAGCGCTCTTTCGTAGTCCCATGCGATGACGCCGGGCTGCTGCTGGTGCGTCCAGGAGATGCGGAGCGCCCTGCCGTTTTCCGGGTCGCAGAAGACGTTCGGCAAGGAGCGTTCCATCACGAGCCAGTCTTCCAGCGGTTCCTGAGACACCGATTCCTCCACGGTCTTCCACATCCGGCCGTTGTCTTCCGAACGCCGGACAATCCCGTGTTTCCCAAGGGTCACGCTTTCGAGGAGGATCGGTTTGTCTTTCGAGGCATAGGCAATGTCGGTCACCTGCGCCGCTTCGGCCAGGCTCGCCGATTCGAAGTGAACGGCCCGTCGCACCTTGATGGCGCTCATGATGGGCATACCCTCCGAGCAGTGGATTGGAAAACAGCGAGGTATACGTCAGTACTTGGGCGGAACGTACACTGTGATAAGGTGGGCGGGCTCGGTGCTGATGCAGTGACCGCGGTGTTTTTTCCCTGCCGGGACGTAGAAGACGTCCCCGGCGCGCAACATTTCCTTGCTCTCGTTTTCAATCTCGAACTCGAGAATGCCCCCGAGCAGGACGCCCGCGACGTCGCACTGGAGAGACTCGAACTCCGGATTCGCCTCAGTCGGCATCTGGTACTCGTCGAGGACCTCCGCTTTGATGTCCGGCCGGCGGGGGAGGAGGAAGGTGTAGTGACGGGCCGAATCGGTTGCGGTCCACATTTTCTCGCGCTTGAAAATATAGCCGTCTCCGCCGTCGCCATTCGACGGGCCGAAGAAGGTTTCGAGGTCGGTGCCCATCGCCGTAAGAATCTTGTGCAGCGTGGCGAGCGTGGGTGAATTGCCGCCACGTTCCAGATTGGACAGATAGCTCGGGGCGATTCCTGACTTCGCGGACAACCCCCGCAGCGTCAACCCGCCACGTCGCCGAAGTTCTCGAAGCTTCTGGGCCGTAGTGTCCGTCCTGATTTCCACGTCGCCCTTCTTTGCCGACATCATGATTTCTGCCCTGATGGAAGAATCCGCATGGTGAGCCACGACATGCGATGCTTCGCAGAGGCCGGTCGTCCGGCTCGCCGTAGCCAAGAGCCACCCAGCCGGAGTCGCCTGTCGACCCCCGCCGACGCTCGTAGCGCAACCAACTCCGATGCGATGAGCAACCGGTATTTTGACTGTTAAGGAATATAGGACATTTGGCCTGCCATGTCAAGCCAGAGTGACACACGCTGAGGTGGAATGTTACAATACCTCTTGACAAACCCTTCCCACTTGTGCTACAAGACTGCTATATGTTGGGGTTTATTTATAGAAAGATAGAAAGGAGGAGGGCCCGAAGGGTTGCCGTAGGCGCGCAAAACGGAGTGTGGATCACATGGGAAAGGAGAGGCTGACATGTGGCGCAGAATGAAGAACACGGGCGAAGGAATGATGAGGTCGCTGCTCAGGGGCTTCACGCTGATTGAACTGCTGGTAGTGATAGCCATCATTGCTATTTTGGCCGGGATGTTGCTACCCGCGCTGGCGGCGGCGCGCGAGAAGGCGCGGCGAGCCGCGTGCCTGAACAACCTCAGTCAGATGTCGAAAGCCTTGGAGAGTTACTGCGGGGACTACACTCAGTACTTCCCGAGCTCGACGACCGGGGGCCAGCCGATCGTGGCGCTGAGTAACGGCGGCTCCGTCACTACCCTGGCTTTTTACGATACGGGAGGATTCACCGCTCGCAATGCTTCCGGGACCGATCAGACGGTCTACATGATCTCGGCAGCGAATGCCGGGGGGACCTACGTCCATCAGAATGCGGGGTTTGCCAACAGACAGAACTGCGTGGGGAACTACCGGGTGATCTTCGGCGGGCTTCGGGCGACCAATGGCATCCCAACGGACCTGGCGACATACCAGTCGTCCGGCAGCGCGACGAATGCCCTCGCCGGCAACGTGAATCTGGGGCCTGTTGGCCTTGGATTTCTCCTGGTGGGGGGATATCTGGGCAATCCGGGGGTGTACTATTGCCCCACGTCCGATGGCATGAAGACAGGAGAACTGTATGCGCATGCCGCCGGTTACACCGACCATAACGGAGCCACGAGCGCGCGCGATTTGAAGCGCGCCGGCGTCACGGACGGCTACACGATGATCCGGGGCAACTGGAACTGGCTGCCTTGGAAGAGTTATGGGACCGGGTATGACCTGAACACGCAACGCTGGGTCCAGTCGCATTACGGCTATCGGTTGGTGCCTGCCTCGGGGGTCGGCGGCGCCAGTGACGCCCTGTGCGGCGGCTGGGACGGGGACTTCGGCGCCTGGTTTGGCAGCCCGACGGACGCGGGCATCCCCAAGGTGCGCATGTACTACACGACGCCGGATCGTGTGGTGAGGCTCGGCGAGCCGGTTTTCAAGACGCAGAAGATGCTCGGCGGCCGCGCCATCATATCCGACAGTTTCTGCAGAGACATGACCGCCACCACGGCGCCGGGAGACGGCTGGTATGGCCACAAGGATGGCTATAACGTGCTCTATGGCGACTGGAGCGCCAAGTGGTACGGGGACCCGCAACAGAAGATGATCTGGTGGAGCGGCGCCAGCTTGAGCGGGTACATCAACAGTCTGTGCATGAACAACCTGACCGACGCCATCACGCTTAACGCGACCGCGGTCGGAGGAAATGTGGCCTACAAGTATGGTGGCCCCATACTCGTCTGGCACAATCTCGACGTAGCGGCCGGCGTGGACGTCAACACGGCTGACTGATCCCGCGTGCCTGGCACACGTTGGATGTGAGCGCCGGGGTCGATGTTGACGCGCTGAAACGAATGTAGCAGCGTGTTCACAAACCGTCTTCGTCTTGCAGGATCGGCCGCCGATCAGCCACTGAGGCATTGGTCGGCGGCCGATTGTCCAATGATTCGGACACCACGAGTGTCGACACCTCCGGCTTTCAGCAACTGAGAGGGACAATGCGGAATTGGCTCTCTGCTTTTACTCTGATCGAGTTGTTGGTAGTCATAGCCATCATAGCTGTGCTTGCCGCGATGCTCCTCCCAGCGCTTGTGGCGGCGCGTGAAAAGGCCCGACGCACGGTTTGTCTGAATAACCTGAATCAAATGGCGAAGGCGATGGAAAGTTATTGCGGGGATTTCGGCCAATATTTTCCCTGCTCCACCGCCTGGGGCAAACCGATCGTCGCTGCGGGCGCCACCTTCGGGGCATATTACGAGACCGGCGGCTTCACAGCCCGGCGGACCGACGGCAGCACAACCTGGGAAAGTGTGTACATGGTCTCGGAGACGAACGGAGACATCACTTCTCCCATTGTCCCTACAACGCAGCGCCTGACGAACCAGTACAATTGTGTGGGCAACTTCCGGCTGATTTTCGGCGGACTAAGAAGGGTCAGCGGGGTTCCCTATGTCTTGTCCGTCTTCGACGCGACCGATGACACCATTGCCCCGAAAGGCCGCGTCAACCTGGCGCCGAACGGGTTAGGGTTCCTACTTTCAGCGAACTATCTCGGCAATCCGGGCGTCTATTTCTGTCCATCGTCGGAGGGCATGCCGACCACGGAACTTAACCATGTTGGCCCAGGGTATGAGACCCACAAAGGCGCCATTTCGATGCGCGACCTGAAACGCGCCGGCGTGAGCGACGGCGACACCATGATCCACGGGGAGTGGAATTGGCTGCCGTTCGAAAGCTGCGGGACAGACTGGTTCCTCAACATGCAGCGTTGGGTGCAATCGCACTATGCCTACCGCCTCGTTCCGGCGTCGAGCATGGGAAACCCGCCTGACGCCCTGTCCTCCTGGGACACGGACTTCGGCGCCTGGTTCGGCGCTCCGACGGAGGCCGGCATTCCGACGGCGCGGATGCGCTACACCAAGCCGGACCGGACTGTGAGGCTGGGCGAGCCCGTATTCAAGACGGAGAAAATGTTGGCAGGCCGGGCGATTGTGAGCGACAGTTTCTGCAAGGAAATGATCTGGGGGACCGCGAACGCCACAACCCCCGGCAACGGCTGGTATGGTCACAGGGACGGTTACAATGTCCTCTATGGCGACTCGAGCGCCAAGTGGTACGGCGATCCGCAACAGCGGCTGATCTGGTGGAACGGTCCTGGTTTTGTTGGTTACTACAACGGCCTGGCCACCAATAACCTCAGCGACTGTATTACCGTCAACCGCCCGGTGAGTCAGGTCGAATACGCAAATAGCGGCGCGGTACTCGTCTGGCACAACCTGGACGTGAGCGCAGGCGTTGACGTGTTGGAATGATCGCAGCGCATTTCTGGGAGGCGTTCCGGCCCTATGGAATCGGCCGCCGATCGGTCATTGAGCTATTGGTCGGCGGGGGGACTTCGTAAGGATCACGGAGACGCCGGTTCCGATTGTCCGAGTCCGCAAGCATGCTTTATCAACGATGGAGCGCCGGGCACGTGTCCAATGTCGTGGAAACAAGAAGGAGGTTTGTACAGATGAGGTTACGAGCGCGAAGTGGCGTTGCGCTGATGTGCGGAGTCCTCGGGACGCTCTTGTTCTGGACCGTATCCGCCCTTGCCGCCGTGGAAGACGTGGATTGGAGCAGGTGCCTGATGGACGGCGGGCAGCTGACCCGCAACTGGGACGGAGCGTATCTCAAGGCGGATCCGCAGGTCACCGTTACTGTCAGGGGCAAGTCTCAGGATGAGGCCAATAGCCTGGTGGACGGGCGGACAAGTCTTCAGACAGGCGGCTTCGCATTGCAGCCCGGAGAAGAGACTGAGATTTCCTTTGACCTTCGCGCCGACCGAATGCTGTCCGGGATCGTCGTGGATGGAAGGAACGTGCCCGCCTCCTGGGAGGTGGCCGCGTCGCGTGATGGCCGGGAATGGCGCGCCGTGCCCTCCGAGGGGATGGTCCTCTTGAACGCTAACGAATCCATGCTGGGCAACCTCGCCGTGCCCGTGCGGCACATCCGCATGCGCGCCAAGGCGGGGGCCGATGGGGCGGCAATCAGGCAAGTATTCATGTTCGGCGAAGAACGGGCCGACGTGCCGGTTGTCGGCGGCATCTATCCTTCCTGGTTCCCGCCGGTGTCAGGTCAGGAGGTCGAGTTGCGCGCGGTGATCCGCAATCTGACTGCCGACCCCGTCAAGAACCTGCGCGTGCGCTTTCGGCAGGCCAGTCCCTCTGCCAAGGAGATCGGGGAAACCGCGATTGCAGATCTGGCGGGCGGCTCCGCAAAGCTCGCCGTTGTCCGGTGGACCCCCACCGTGACCGAACCCTGCGAGATCGAGGTGTCGGTCTCCGGCGAGGGGCTGAAAGAAACCCGAAGGAGTGAGGTCATCCCGGTGGTGAACCGGCGGCTCTATTTCTCCAATTTCTACCCGATAGATAATGACAACCTGCATTACACCAACCTGTACACCACGATTGGGGGAGGCTTTGAGTATTTTCTCGCCAAGATCAGGGGACGACTCGGGATGTACGCCACCAGCGGCGTGGGCGGGATCGGCAATCTCGGGCTGGAGCGGTTCCTGGCCGACTGGACGGCTGCGACCAAAGGGCCGTATCGAGACGGGATGGCGATGGACGAGTGGGGGCAGCCGAATTTCTATCCCGAGGCGTGCGAAGCGATCAAGAGAGTCTGCCGGGAGCGAGACGGACGCTTTGTCGTTCCCTGGCTGAACACCCCGTGCGATCCGATTGTGGCGGACGCGTTCCGGAACACGGACGTGATTCTGTCCGAGATGTACATTGGCTGGCAGGAATACCACCACGATTACCGCCGCCTCCTGGGCCAATCCATAGATGGGGCGAAGAAATACGGACTGCTGGAGAAATGGGTTTTCGCCCTGAACATGATGGATGGCTTTGACGGAGATTCCGCCATCCAGGCGCCCACCATCGAGCAGCGCGAGCGGGAGGTTCAATATCTGCGCATGCGTGGCCCGGAGATGCCGGGGGTGGCGTTCTACGGCGGTTACAGGCCGTGGGGCAGGAATACCATCATCCGCCAGACCGACGAACTTTGTTACAAGTACTTCATTGCGCCGGCCGTCACCCTGGACGGGCCCTGGCAGGTCCAGGGCGATTCGCTGCGGGCGACCGCCTGGAACATCGGAGGGATGACGGCAAGGAATGTGGCCCTGGCCGCCACGGACGGCGACCAACGGGAGTTGGGCCGCGCGGAGGTTGCGATGCTGCGGCCCGGAGAAAAGGCGGCCGTCTCGATCCGCCTTCCTCCAGGGACAGACTACCCGACCGCCAAGGTGCTGCCCGGACAGGGCTACACGGAACTGAACCCCCATATTCTGGTGCTCATGTCTACCCGGCAGATGCGGGGACTGCCGATCCACGTGTGCTGGACGCCGTTGCGCGAGGATGAGAAACTGACGCCGACGGACCGCTTGGAATTCCTAAGCCTTGATCGCGGCAGCGTGGACTTTCAGATGGCAGACCCGGCGGGCAAGGGGAAGTGGGACGGCGGCACGCTGCACCTGGCGAACCTGGGCACTGCGCAACTCAGCCCCGGACGCTATGCCGTGCGGCTCGTGGATGGCGTGAAGGGCCGGACGCGGACATCGCAGATACTGACCATCACACCCCCGAATGCGAAATTCTACGTCAGCAAGGTCAACGGAGAACCGTGGAAGGGCGACCCGCAGGAGATCGCAATTCAGCCCGGCGACACATTCGAGACGCGCTGGGACATGGGCGACTTGAAGCTTCCGGGCGGCGCGGGGATCTACGTCAGCGTTCCGGGCGAGCCCCTGGCGCTGCCGCTCGCCGATAACGATCATGCGGTGGCGCGCATCCACAGCCTGCGGGCCATGACGAGGAACCTTGCCGAGGAGATGTTCGTGACGGGACGATGGACCTGGAGCAGCCGGAGCGGCCCCGAGGACACCACGCCGCTCTCTTCCGATTTGAAGCGCATTGCCATGGCCGCGACCCCCGGCAAGTGGCGCTTGTGGATCGGCGAGGGAGATGACGGCGACTCGCCGGCCAAGCCGCTTCCAGTCGCGCCGATGATCACCGTCGTTGTCGCAGCGGCGCCGGGGACGGACGGTGGAACCCAGGCGGTGGAATCACCCGCCGCAAAGCGGGCCGCCGACCCCAACCGGGTCGCCAACCCCGGTTTTGAGACCCTCGGGCCGGATGGCATGCCTGTCGGGTGGATCGCTCCCGTCAACAGGGAGACCGTCTCCGTTGACACGGGAAATGGCTGCCAGGGCAAGAACTGCATGCACTTCAAGCTCGACGGCAAGCAGTTGAGCTTTGCGCAGGAGCAATCGTTCCCGGTGACGCCGGGGCGGGTCTATATTCTCTCTGCGAAGGTCAAAACGCGCGATCTTCAGAGGAGGGACCCCTATGGGATTCTTCTCACCAATATTAACTGGACATTCGGGTCCGCTCCGTTGCCGCTCGTCGCGGGGACCTCGGATTGGAAGGAGTACAGCGTCACTATCCGGATTCCCGCCGACATGAAAGAGAAATCGTGCCGAGTCAGGGTTTATTGGGAGAAAGACATAGGGGATGTTTGGGTGGACGACGTGCGGCTGATTCCCGATCCGACAGGCAACTAAACGCTCGCATCCCGGCCGCGGTGGCTGTCTGCCGGCCGAGCCGGGCAGGTCCATGATATGGGAGGATGGCTGGAGAGATGGCAACGACGGCTGAGTTCCCTTTGCTCGCGCGGAAATACAGGGATGCTTTCCCGAGAGGCACGTGCAGCTACTCCGGCCTCATCGTGGCCAGCGACGCCAAGGTGTATTTCGTGGTCTCGTGGGACAGGCGGGTGGTCAATGACACGGCCCAACTGTATTGCATGGACCCGGCCACCGGAACCATCCACCATAGGGCCGACCTGGGAGAGGCCGTCGGAGAACAGGCCAGGAAATTCGTCGGCCAGAGCAAGGTGCATGTGCCGATCATCGAGCACAAGGGGAAGCTCTACTTTGCCACGCACATCGCCTATTACGACTACAGCTCGCCGGTCGAGGCGGTCGCCGGATGTCCGGACGGATACGCCCCTTATCCGGGCGGCCATTTCCTTTCGTACGACCTCGCCACGTGTGAAGTGAAAAGCTACGGCCAGGCGCCGACCAACGAAGGCATCATAACGTTGGGTTGGGACCCGGTCCGTGAGAGGTTGTATGGCCTGACGTGGGCGACGGGCTGCTTTCTCCGATGCGACCTGGACGGCCCCCCCTGCCGGAACCTCGGCCCCGTGTTAGGGAAAGGGGAGGGGGGTCGGGGGGCCGAGTACCGGCGCATCTGCCGCGGCATGGCCGTTGACCCCCGGGACGGCAGGGTCTATTGGTCCGAGACGAATGGCCGGATCAGCCGCTACAACCCGAAGACAGACGCCGTGGATCTTCTCGAGGGCTGCGACCTCAACCTGAAGGAGTTCGGCGACTACGACCGCACCGGAAACGTGCTGGAGGGCAATATCTGGCGCACAATCCTCTGGTACCCGAAGGAGAACGTGTTCTACGGCCTGCATTGGCGGTCGGAGTACCTCTTCAAGTTCGACCCTGCCAGGAATCGGGTTGAGGCGGTTCATCCGTTTCAGCGCGTTAGCACGGGGCGCGCCACGCTGGGACTCACCTTCGGGCCTGATGGCGAGACGCTGTACTACGCTGGGATCGGCTCCAAGGTCAAATCCAGCCGGGACGGTCGTGACATCCCCCGGCTTCATCTCTTCACCTACCACATCCCCACAGGCAGATATACGGACCACGGCGCGATAGTGGTCAACGGCGACGATTCTCCGCAAATCACCCAGTCCCTGGCCTGCTCGCGCGACGGCATGGTCTACACCGTGGCCTGGTTTGACCATATTGACTTCGGGCTGGTCCGGGTGAACCTCCTTGGCTTGCCCGACCCCGGCGGCCGGCCGCGCTCTCATGGAAAATGAAAAAGAATTGTGATGCCGCCAAAACCGCCATGACGACGCGTGAACGGCTCACGGCTGCGCTGAGAAAGCAGCCGGTGGATCGGCTTCCTTAGAGCGTGAAGCGGCAAATCGGGGAAATCGTCGGGCAACTGGGATCGCCCGAGGGGGGCCTGATGATCTAGGCGGGGCCAACCGAAGATGTACGGGTCGTCGCTAATTCCACCCGGGCCCTTCCTCGTCGGCCAGGCGCTCCATCTCGAAGGTGACGATCTCTTTGTCCATGCATCCGGCGGTCTTCTTGTTGCCGATCGATCCCCGGCGCACTTCCCCGTAGGTCTTGTAGATGTCCACCAGCGAATGGATGCAGAATTGCCTGCACGAGGCCAGCGCAGGGTCCAGGCATTGCTGCTTTATGTAGAACACGTCGCCCACTTTATAGAACGGGCAGTGATCCGAGATGGAAATGACGGTCACCTTGACCACGGAATACATCGGCCGCCTCCTGAATGATCACGCGCGTTCCAGCACGCGCAGATGCTCTTCGGTCATGGACCCGATCCAGAACATGGTGACGCCGTCGAGACCGATGTCCCGGGTCAGTTGAATCTGTCGGCGGAGAAGCTCGGGGGACATTTCCCCGGCCGACGAGTCTATGCCGAGGGCTTCATAGGCAGCGGCCTTGCTCCCGGTCAAGAGGGCCTTATGCTGGCGCGCGAGGCGTTCAAAGCGTGCCATATCCGTCGAATAATTCATGATGTGGATATCGTCCAGGAGACCGTCCCGGCACCAGGCGACCCAGTCCTGGCCTTCGAAGATGGCAGGGCCGTATCCCCAGGTGGGGCGGGGGTTGAACGCCGTATCGCGGCCCGCATAGACGGCACGGCCGGCGCTGGAGAACCTCACCCGCATCTCACGCGCGACGGCCGACAACGCCTGCACCAGCCGGGTGATGACCTGCACCTTGCTCTCGACCTCCATGTACATGATCGAGGGGTCTTTGATGTCCTCATCGCTCAGGATGTCGCGGCCGAGCCAGGGGCGGCGGCGCTCCTTGCAGCCCTCGCATTCGCAGGGGTTGGTCTCCTGGAAGACGGTGTTGGGATAGCGAATGTGGTCAAGGCTGATGCCCTTGACGAAGGGATGGTTCTTGACGTAGCCGCGAAGATAGCCGGTCAACGGCGAAAAATCCTTAATGCCTGACCAGCAGCAGAGCGGATACGGTTTCGCGCCCGCGGGGAACAGTTGGCGGTACTCCTCCGGCCTGGACGGGAGCGCAGCGGGCTCAGGCCGCCCCATGGCTCTGGAATAGAGCTCGTTGAGGCTGAACTCCACGTGGAACTCGGGGCCTTTGTTTTCCAGGAGCCGCTGGAATGACTGCGTGGTCTCCTCATCCGGACTGTTGACCAGCACCGTTCCGACCCCGCACCGGGTCAGGTTCTCAACATCCTGCTTGAACTGATCTTTGCGGCCTTGCGCGTAGTACCACGTCGCCTTCTTCACGGCTTCTTCTCCTTTGCAGGAACAGATGTTGTTGATCAATTGTAATTCAAAGAATGCTGTGTTTCATAACATGACCCCCTTATTCCGGCAAACGAATATTGTATTTGAATGAGTGAAATGGGACGCCGCAGTCTGGCGCATAATATCCCCCCTGTCCCGTGCCGCACGGCGTCATATAAAGAATCACGTCGCCGGTCTCTCTATCCTCGTGATAACACCAGTTCGAGAAATTTGCCTTCTTGGGTTTCATGTCTTCGATGATAGTCACCGTTTCCGGTATCACGCAAAACGTCTTTTGATCAACTTCGGCAATTTGCAGAGGATTGCGTAGTGCGACTTGAGAGAACGCATGGTCATGCAGGGTCGTGATAATATAAAGCCGCCTGTTTTTTGACGAACAGAGCGCGTGTGCCATACAGCAAGGGGAATAAATGACCGAGCCATCGGGCCAGGCAAGCACTTTCGGGTAAGACCAAGTCCGCGCATTATCCTCGGACAAGGCGTAATACTTTAGACCCGGCAGATTTGTCACGTCCGATTTGTCGGCGCGCAAGATCATGAACAACCGTCCATCGCTCAATTTTGCCACAGACGGTTCGTCAGCGCCGCACGCCGACAATTTCCGGTCAAGCGTCACGTATTCGCCCATCTCCACGTCCAGACCGGTCTTGCCGCTGTTCCATTTGGCGAGAAGACAACTCGCTTCTTCAACCAGAAAATTGTTTCCCGGACCTATACTGACGAACGGAATACATATTTCACCATTGTCCAGCTTCAGGAATGGCGTTACCGCAATCATGCCGCCCTTCTTGCCAACATCAATGCCTCTAGCCCAGTGTTTCTCGTTATATTCTGACCCTTTCTGGATTATCTGTTTGGGTTGCGACCATGTCAGACCCTCATCCGGCGAGATTTGATACATCAGTCTGTATGTGGACGTTCCTCCGAACATACCACCGTCTTCAGCCGGACAGGTTTCTCCCTGAATATAGACGCGCAAAACCAGGTTTTCCGCTCGATCGAAGAAGAAGACAGGAGCAAAGAATATTGGGAAACTTCCTTTCGTTGCCGATGCTTTGTCGTAGGCGGGGTCCCACACTTCAGGTTTATCCCATGCGTCATCGTTATACCACTCGCCGCATCGCCGCCATGTTTTGCCGTTATCTGTCGAGCGCTGAAAGTAGTGTTTCCAGTCGCGGCAGACGCACTGAAGCAATACCGGCTTTTCCACCGACACATACTCCGATGCGCGAACCCGGACATATGTGCCCTGATAAGTCATCGACGCCGGCGTCTTCTCCGATGGATAGCTGTATTCAATGTGAATACTTCTCGTTACTTCAATCTGTCTCATCGTCGCTCCTCCTCTTCCCACCCTGTAATACCATGATGCAACCCTTCCTCCACCTACCAGTCAGTCCGGCCGACTGCTCATCGTACGTCGCCCCTTTATCGTTTCACCGCGTCAATGTCAATTGTGGCGCTCACATTGAGATTGTGCCAGGCGAGTGTCGCGCCGCCGTTCAAGTATTCCACGCTGGTGGCGGCGTCAATCGTGATACAGTCGCCCACGCTGCTCATGCTCAGACTGCACGCATAGCGATCCAAGTTCGTGCCGATCTACCTCATAAGCCGCTGCGTCGGGGGTCTCCAGACCACTTGGCGCCCCAGTTCGCAAGCGGCAAGTGTTATCCGCGTCGGGAAAATAGAATCCGCCCGGACTGCCGACCCTGTTTCTATCTTTCTATAATACAGTCCGGCCGTATTGTGATTTTGTAGCACAGGCCTTGGGATCTGTCAAGAGGTATCGCAGCAATCCACAGTGTGTGGGAGCATCTTGGCAGGGCGACCGATACGTTCTATATTCTGTAACACTCGGGTTCGGAATGGGGGAGAGGAATGCGCATGGACTTCGCGTGGGATGCGTCGTATGATGGCCGGCGAATCGATCCACCGCGCGCGGAACCACCCCAGCATCGTCCTGTACGGAATCGGCAATGAATGCAGCCTGGAAAACCCCGAAGCGGCCGATTTTTTCCGAACGCTCGCCGGTGTGGCGCGTGAGACCGACTCCACGCGCCCGCTCTCCTATGTCTGCCTGTACGGCAACGTGGGGCAGATGGGGGACATCGTGGACATTGTGGGCATCAACGCCTATTGGCGATGGTACGACCGGCTGTCCCCGGACGGGACGCCGCGCGAAGGCGAAGCGGGGCAAACGCCTCGCCTGTGGTTGCACAGCCGGGGGCGGCTGTGCCACAAGCCCTTCGCTTCATCGAGGTAATGTCAGCAAGTGGCCTAGGGACTTCTGCCACAGGCGGCTACTCCATCTTGACTACAGTGAGTTCCGCCCGGTTTGGGCGCTCGCGTACCGGCCCACTTCGTGGCTGGCGCGAAGCAGGGCGTTGACGTTTTCGATGGGGCAGTCGGCTTGGACGTTGTGGGCCGTGCAGAGGATATAGCCGCCGCCGGGGGCAAGCACTTCCACGCGCCGGCGCACCTCCTCGCGCACCTGATCCGGCGTGCCGTGCGGCATGGTCTGCTGGATGGATATGCCGCCCTGGAAGGCCAGAGCGCGGCCATAGGCCGCTTTCAGCGCCGCGAAGTCGTTGGACATGGCTTCCGGCTGAAGCGATTGGAGTATCTCCAGCCCGGCGTCCTTGAAGTCGCCCACCAGGGGGGTGACCATGCCGCAGGTGTGGTGCATGGAACGGGCCCCGTGCGTGTGAATGATGTCGTTGTACTCGCAGAACCCGTCGCGCAAATACTCCCGCCACATCTTTGGCGAGAGCAGCGGACCGTTCTGCGAGCCGAAATCGTCGCCGGTGACCACGATGTCAACCCCGCCCTGGGCGGCCTCCAGCACGCGCGCGAGGTATTCGCCATAGAATTGCCGGAGGCGGCGGAAAATGGCTTGGGCCAACTCCGGCGCTTCTGCCAAGTCCATGAAGATCTGCTCCACCCCGCGCAGGTACATGGCCGGCTTGAGCTGGGCCACGCGGTTGAGACGGTCCCCCATGAACATGACCATGCGCCCCTTCCCGCGGACCGCCTCGCATTGCGCGCGGAGGACGGAGTAGTCAAACCAATCCGGCGACGGCCAGCGGCTGTACGCGTCAATTTCCTCGGGCGCGCGGGCGAAGCTGAGAGGATGCGAGACGACTTCCTTGTAGACCTCTTCCCCCCAGGCGGTAGGGACGGTGACGGACCGGCGCGGCACCCCCCATATGTCGAGGTCGCAGCCGGGCGTTGTGCTGTCGAGCGACGGGCCGATATAGCGCGGCCCCTGGATGTACCGGAAGTCCACGTCGTTCCGGTCGAGAAACGCCTCTTTTTCCAGGCCCGTTGCCCGCTGGAGCGACCGATAGAAGCCCTCCGAACCCCAGAAGTCCACCGGCACACGATCCGGTTCCTCGAAGTTCAGGGCCATGAAAACGCGTTCTCTGGAATCCATTGGAGTCCTCGAAAACCGCTGTTACCTTGTTCACGCCGTCATGCCGGACTACCGCTTCAGGACCTCGCTCAACTTTACCGTCCGCCCCAGCTTCTGCGCCTTGCGCGCGGCCGTGGCGACCGCGACGTTCTCGATCATGTCGTCGTACGGCACGGGCGGCTTGCGGGTGCGCATCATCTCCTTCGTGATCTCCAGGTTCTTCGCCGCGCCCCACGGAAATTCAAAATCGCCGACGGGCGGCGAGTGAATCACGCCGCCGGGACCGTAGGCGCTGACGAAGAACGCGCAGTGGGGGGTGGGACCCGACCAGCAGTTCAGGACGACGCCGGCCGAGGGCCGGTCCTTGCGCTCTCCATAGTTCAGGTGTATGTATGCCAGCGGCTGTTGCCCCATGCATTCCACCGATTCCACGCCGTTGCCGAACACGTGCTGGGCCATGCTGATGGCATGTATCTGGCCCGCCAGGGTGGGGCCGCCCCCCTTGATGACGCCGAACTGGGCCCCGCCAACCTCGTCGAAACGCCGCGCGAACTGGGTGAGTTGGGGCACCGTCCGCAGGATCGAGAGAGACAGGACCGGCGTCCGGCGCTTCTTCGCCATGTCAACGATGGCCAGCGCGTCTTTCGCCTCGCAGGCAAACGGCTTGTCCACGAACGTCGGCACGCGCTTGCGAATGCCCGGAGTTGCCAGCTTCAGGTGGTCCGAGCCATCACCATTGCAGTCGGCGACGTAGACCATGTCCACGTCGTCCGATACTTCCTCGAACGTATCGCACACCTGCGGCCGCCCGTAGAATATTGTGCTCATGTTCTCGGCGAGTTGGCGATTCTCGTCCCAGACTTTGGCGATCCGGAACCCCGATACGGTGGGGACAGTGATCTTTCTCGGGTCCGCGTAGCAGGTGTAGAAATAGAAGTGTCCCCCCAGACCGAGTTCCGGACGCCACAACAGGTCGGGGTCGTGCTGGTCCATGAGGGCGGCATAGTAGAGGGCATGCAGGTCACAGCGGATGACGCCTACGCGGATGGGCGGCATGAGAACTCCTCTTTCCTTGGTCGCGCATATGGGATACCCGACGCCCGTGTAGTATGCCAAGTTCGACAGCGTGACGTCCAGTCATCCAAATCGCTGCCCGACCAGACCGCGGATTGACACGAGGCCCGTATCATAACACTATGACATCTCGTCCATCCTGAACACCCTGGTCGGGGATAGCGAGGAATAAGATCACACGAATCTTCACCGATTCTCGACGAAGAACTCAGCGAGACGCTCTTCCTGCGAATCATTGATAGGATCGAGCGGAAGAAGCTGGTCCAGCATGATCGTCTTGGCACGGAACGGGAGCTTGCCAAGGAATTCGGCGTTTCCGTGCGTGCGGTCCGGGGCGCACGAAGAATAGGCTGAAGACAAGGCCGCGGCCTGTGATCATCCCGATGCGATCGGGATGCCGGCCTTTCAATCTGACGGAGCGCGGCCTTCCCGGGAGGGGGCTTTACACCGTGACCGGCGTGCCGGACGTCGGTGCGGCCAATCGAACGATGGAGCGGGTGCGGAAGCACGCCGCCGCTCGATAGACCTAGTCCCAGCCTTCGGACTCCGCGCTTCCCTGTCCAGCATTCTGGACTCGCTAGCGCTTGGGATATTCGTGCACCAGGTAGTGCCGGGCCGGCTCGTCATCTTCGATCCGGCAGAAGCGGTCGCAGGGCTCAAGCCAGCAGTTGTCGTTCCAGTCATCGCAGACGCGGCTGACCTCGCCGCTGACGGTGTAGCGGCCGGAGCCGATCCGGACGCCCGTGCCCTGCTCGCCCCAGAACTGGTGGATGATGCGCGGCGGAATGCAGACGCTCTGGCCGGGTTCGAGGCGCACGACGTCGCCGGGCTTGAGCGCGCGCGTCACGCCGTCCACCTGCATTGTGAACGCCTCGTTGGCGCACTGACCGTCGGGGCCGGCCTTGTAGAAGCGCAGCAGGATGTTGCCGCCGCCGCGGTTGATGATGTCCTCCATCTTGTGCCGGTGGAAATGGAGGGGGGGCTTCTGGTTCTCGGGGTCGAGGATGCACTTCTCCGCGTAGTCCTTGCCGGAGGGATATTTCGACGACCCGTTGCGCAGGGTGAAGAGCGTCCGGCCCAGTTCCTCGAAACGCCCCTGGCCGAAGTCGGTCACGTCCCATCCCAGCATGCAGAGGCGGATCTCATCCGCCTCGGGGCCTTTGGTCTTCCAGTCGGCCACGGTCCAGGCGGCGAAGGGGGGCAGCTTGAAGCCGATGGCGGCAAACGCTTCCTTGGCGATTTCGATCGTGCGGTTGACGGTGGATCGTTTCATCGAATTGCTCTCAACCTCCATTCCTGGGTGAGTTGACTATGCCGGCGGCGGAACCCGGCTGCCATCGGGCAGCGGGTACTGGCCGTACTCGGCCAGAAGCTCCAGAACGTATTCCATGGTTTCGACGCGGATATCCGGGCCGACAGAGTGCGGGCCGATGACGAACCCGCCCCCGCGTCCGGCCTCCAGCAGGTGCAGCACGTGGTCGCGGATCTCGGCGCGGTCGCCGCGCGGCAGGATTTGGCTGTTGTCGAGGCCGCCGATGCAGATGAGCCGCCGCCCGTATTGCTGCTTGATTTTCACCGGGTCCATCCCCGTGCGGAACTCCAGGGGGTTGATCGCGTCCACGCCCGCATCCACCCACATGTCCAGCAGCGGCAGGACGTTACCGTCGGAGTGGTGCAGGACCCAGCGCGCGCCCGCCGCCTTGTAGGCTTTGATCATGCGGCGCAACACGGGGAGGAAGAGGCACTCGTAATGCTTCGGGCCGACGAAGGGGCCGGCGTTCGACGCGACATCGTCGTAGATGGCGATGCCGGTCTCCTGCAAGCCGTAACGGCGCATGGCTTCGATGGCGACGGAGATGATGTGGTCCGCGATGCGGTCCACGAAAGCGCGCGTCCACTCGGGGTCGTCGGCCATGTCCATCCAGAACGCCTCTTCCCCGCGCATGGTCGCGGCGCGCAGGTAGGGCCCCCCGCTCTTGCACCAGAGGAAGTGGTCGCCCTTGAGCGCCGCCGCCTGTGGGGCCTCCTGCGCGAAGCGGCTGTCCAGGAGTGGATCGTCGAACCGCAGTTGATCGGGGTCGAGGCGCTCCTTGAGTCCCGGCTCGATCAATTGGCCCATGCCTCCGAGGCGGGTGAGTTTGACTTCCCCCCAGCCGCTGCGGACGAGCGACTGGTCGCCGCGTTGTTCGATCACGCCCGCGCGCGTCGGCCACGCCGTTTCATCGGAGGTGATGAGCCGCATGTCGTCGCCGAAATGCTCGTGAAGGTCCATCGGACCGTGGCGTCGCGTCCAGTTCTCCTCGAACTCCGGCCAGAACCCAGACCAGTAACGCGGCACGCGGTCGCCTTCCTGGAAGCTCATCGCGGCCATTGCGCGCTGTTTGCTCGTCATCGTCGTGTGTGACATGAATTCCTCGCAGGCAAAGCTCTCAGAAATCAACCGCCAGGACGTTCTTTCCTCCCTGGCGGATGTGGCAGGTATCATTCAGGTGGACCGCGACATAACCGGCGCGGGTCCGCTCAAACTCGCTGACGTTGCAGTTGTCCTGCCGGATGAAGGGGAACCGCTCCACGCCCAGGCCCAGCATGGCGAGAACCAGGGCCTTGTTGACCACGCGGTGCGCGAAGATGGCGACGGTCTGGCCTTCATGTTTCCGGACAATCTCCTCCAGTGCAACGTACGCCCTGGCAAATACCAGTTGCAGTGTCTCTCCGCCGGCTGGCTGACTCATCGCAGGTTCCGCCGTCCAACGCGCGTATTCCTCCGGCCATCTGCGCGCCACTTCCGTTTCTTCGAGCCCGGTCCACTCCCCGTAGTCAATATCCGTCAGGCCCGCGGTGGCGATAACGTCAATGGGGCGGGGCTGAAGAGCTATCTTCGCCGTTTCCATGGCGCGAGAAAGGGGGCTGCTGTATGCGGCATCAATCTGTCGCGATTCGAGCGCTGCGGCGACCAGGCGGGCCTGCGCGCGGCCGTTTTCGTTCAGCGGAATGTCATGCCGCCCGCGGAAGATCTTGGCGCGGTTCCACGCGGTTTCTCCGTGGCGGATCAGAAGGATGCTGGTGGACATCAAGTAATCCTCATGGACCATGATCACAGCGAGTGCCGTCAACGGCACAGCCATCCGAGGCGCGACCCGCCGATATTCTACATGCTGCCTCGGATTCTGGAAAGGCTGAGTGCCGCACTTTCCTGAAATCTCGCGGCCTATGCTATAATGCGAGTGCCTTGCGATGACATGCGTCATCCCGCCTGCAGTGCAGAGGCGTTAGTCCTGGAATGGCCTGAAATTCAGATGATATTGGGAGAATAGACTCATGAGAAGGCGCTATGCGTTATTGGCCGCCGTCAGTTCGGTCGCGCTGCTTGTCGGGGCCGCCGGGCCGACCCAGACAATTGACTTCGGCAAGTACGATGAATCGCAGTGGACGCTCGCCCATGAAGATCGCTTCCCAAGCGCCGGGACATTCGTTCAGAAAGAAGGCTGCGTCCTCAACGGTTTTCCGGAAAGCGTCAGCAAAGAGGACCTGTTCAACTGCAAGGGGGGCGTCGGGCTAACCATGCGCCTCCTTAAAGGGGTCGAGATCAAGGACGGCCGCGCGGAATTGGAGCTGGAACTCTTCGACGGCGCCGCCCCCTCCATCGTATTCCGCGCGCAGATGGGGGAAGGCGAAGTCCATGGCCCGCTTTATAACCTGGTCATCTTCAACCAGAGCACGCCGGAACGGGAGTACCAAGGCGTCAACCTGTGGAAATGGGTTCCTCAGGCCGACCCGAAGGCGTCCAAGTGGCAGAAACTGGCTTACTGGTACATGCCGATGCCGCGCGAGAAGAGGATCAAGCTCGGGGTCGAGTTCAAGGGGGAGTTGATCCGAGTATTCGTGGACGGCAGGGAAATCGGCGGGATGCGCGACACGGCCGCGCTCGGGGCCGGCAAGATCGGCGTGGAGGCCATCGAAGGGCCCAGCAAGTTCTATTCATTCAGCGTCACGCCGCAGGAGTGAGGCTGCCGCTTCCGCCGGCTGTGTGGGACATCGCCACTGCGGGAATGTCGCAGTCTTGCGCGGGCGTCGTCATTGCGAGGAGTCTTCCCGCCCTGAGCGAAGTCGAAGGGCGGGAAGAGGACGAAGCAATCTCTCGGAGCCACGCGAGCCAATATGTCATGTGATTTCGTTGGCGTTATCGCTTTCGAAAGATTGCTTCGTCGCGCTGCTCCTCGCAATGACGTGTGTGCGACGGCCTGTCGTTGCGCGTCCCCTGCTTCGCGGACCGGATGACCCGCGCCGCAGTCTTGGAACAGGCTCCTGGTCCGGACTCTCGCCGCCACGTCGGCACTCCTTAGAGTTGCGCTGTTTGAGAAGGGTCGAGTAGAATTCAGATGTAAGGGGCAATGGGAGGAATTTGTCAATGACAGGTGCAAAGACTCACATCTGGTCGGCCACCCCAACGCCTTTCCTGGCTGATGGCGCGATCGACCCGGCATCGATTGAACGCGTGGTGGAGCAGCATGTACGCATAGGCGTTGAGGGTCTTTTTCTGGCCGGAACCTGCGGTGAAGGGCCCTTCATGCTCAACGAGCAGCGCGCGGACCTGGTGAAGAAGACCAAGCGCGCCGTGAGGGGACGCATGCGGCTTGCGGTCCAGGTGTCGGACACGTCGGCGGCGCGGGTGCTGGCGAACATGCGCGCAGCGGAGCAAGCGGGGGCGGACGAGGTGATCATTGCGCCGCCGTGGATTGCGCGGTTTGCCAACGCCGACTTCACGCGGCGCTATTTTTTCGAGCCGATTGAGAAAGCGCCCCTGCCGGTGGGCGTCTATGTGCTCAAACAGCCGGCGGACTCCGCCCTTGGACTGGAGATGTGGCGGGAACTCGCCGCGCACCCGAAGGTGCGTCTTCTGAAGGACTCGTCGGCTTCCGACGAATACCGCGATGCGTTTGTGGCGGTCAAGGCCAAACGGCCGGGGTTGACGTTGTTGACCGGCTATGAATTCGCCGTGTTGCCGGCCGTGGAGGCCGGGTATGACGGCTGCCTGCTGGGCACCGGCATCCTCATCGGCGGCATGATTCGGCGCGCGATGGACGCGCTCGTCCAGGGCGACCGCGCGGCGGCGGAGAGCTGGCAGAAGCGCTCCAACGAGTTCCTTTGGGACCTCTTCCGCCGCGACCTGAGCGGCTGGCTCGGCGGCCTCAAGTGCGCGCTCAAACGGCGCGGCATCTTCGGAAGCGAGTTCATGCATGTCAGCTTCCCCCTGACAGACAGTGACCGACGCCGGATTGACGCGGCGCTCGAGCGCGAGCGCGAGTTCATCTAACGGAGCGCGACCATGCGATACAAGGAGACCGGTGAAGTCCATATGGACTTCCACCGGACCACGAATGGGACGATCTCGTACCTGCGCAAGACGCACGGAGATCAGTTCCTTGACGAGGTTTTCAGGCGCACGGCGCGGGATGTCTATCGCTCCATCCATGAGGACCTGAAACGCGGCGATCCGGAGCAACTGGTCGAGCACTGGACCTACTTCTTCGACCGCGAGAAGGGGGAATATGCGCTGGAACGCGAGGGGGAGACGATCCGCTTCATCGTCAAGAAATGCCCGGCCATCGCATACCTGCAGGAGCGCGGCATCGAGGTGGACCCCGCCTTTTGCCGGCAGACCGTGGTCATGAACCAGACGTGGTCGGAAGGAACGCCGTTCGAGATCACCACGGAGGTCCTGGGCGGCGGCCGCTGCGTGCAGACGATCCGGAGGGTCAAGCCATGATTCCGAGCGACCATTTTGTCCGCTTCTATAACGAGGTCTTCAAGGCGCTGGAGGCCAAAGGGCACGAGCACGTGGTGGCCTACTGGCGCGAACTGGGACGGTTGCAGTGCATTGAACTGGCGGAGAAGTTCAGGAAAGGCGGGCTCCAGGCGGCGCATGACTACTGGACGCGGATCATCAAGGAGGAGAATTGCGAGGCGGAGATCGTGCGCGGCGATGGCTACATCGAATTCCGCATGCACCGCTGTCCCAGCCTCTCCAAGGTCCTCGACAACGACGCCGCGCCGTTCGAGTTCTACTGCGACCATTGCATGGGGTGGGTGGAACCGGTGATGGAGAAGGCGGGCCTGTATGGGGTCATGGACATGAAGTCGCGCTCGGAGCCGCGCTGCGTGTTCCGCGTGTATGAGGACAAGGCCAAGGCGGACGCATACGAGCGCACGGCCACTCTTTCGTCCCGGCCGTACGCTCCGGCTTCGCGCCCGCGGCGCGGAAAGTAGGACGCGACCGGAGTCGTCGGACCGGCCTAGCGCACGAAGTCGCCGGCGGTTTGGACTGAAGAAGAGAAGTGACCTTCGCGACGGAGTGCAGAATCCCCACCTCGGCCCGGATTTCGACGCCCCTCAGGCAGACAACCGCGAACCATGAACGAGGCGCATGAGCGACAATGACGCACAAAGAGAGAGTCCTTCTGGCCGCTCGATTTCAACAGCCGGACCGCGTGCCCCTGTTCTATCGTGACATTCCCGAGGTGGAGAATCGCCTTCGGAAAGATCTGAATCTGCCAAGTCGAGAGGATCTCCTCCGGCGCTTTGACATCGATTTCCGATGGGTCGGGGCGCGGTATGTCGGTCCGCCGTTGAAGGACGCAGAGACCGGCCAGCAGCGTGACATCTGGGGCATCAAATATAAATACGTCCCGGCCGTGCATGGCGGGCACTGGGAGCCGATTGGTTTCCCGCTGGCGGATACAGAGGATCCCACCGCGCTCCGCGATTATCCATGGCCCAGGACGGACTGGTTCGACTTTTCCGTTCTCCACGCCGAGCTGGAGGCCCACAAAGAGTACGCCATCATGACCGCTCCCGGCGTGGACTCCCCGACGATCCTCGGAACTGCGCAGAACCTCCTGGGAATCGAGCGGGCCATGATGGACATGGTCCTTCGCCCGGAATTCTTCCAAGCGGTCCTGGACCACATTCTGGAGTTCTTTCTGGCCTATGTAGAGCGGTTCTTTGCAGTGGCCGGCCGCCGCGTGGATTTTTTTCGGATTGGCGATGACTTTGGGACGCAGCGGGGACTACTGATCAGTCCCGCCCACTGGCGGCGCTTCATCCAGCCGGCTTTGCGCGAACTGTCATCTGTTCCGAAACGGCACGGCGCGCTTTACTACCACCATTCCTGCGGAGCGATCCGAGAACTGATTCCCCTGCTGATCGACACCGGCGTGAATGTCCTTGACCCCTTGCAGGTGAAGGCGCAGGGGATGGACCCAACGCAGCTCAAAGCGGAATTCGGCAGGCGCATTTGTTTCTCCGGGGGCGTTGACGAGCAGGAACTCCTTCCCAGAGGAACGCCGGAGGAAGTCAGGAGCGGCGTGTGCGCCCTGCTTGACGACATGGCGTTCGGTGGCGGCTTCTTCCTGGGTCCCACACACAACCTCCAACCGGACATCCCCACAGAGAACGTCGTCGCCATGTACGAGGCCGCGCGCAGTTGGAGGTATTGAACCGTTGTCACGCTGGGGCTCGGCCGCAATTCCTGTTTCTCAACTGCCGCAACGACAGCGCGTCTGGAATTCGGTTCTTGCCTTCTGGCGGTCATGGGACTAGTTCGAGGGTCTGCGTGATGAGGGCGCCGGCGCTCGGTGGAACGGCCCCCCGGCGTGTGGGACGACATGGCTAGTGCGGGGAGGCTCGCGCAGAGATCAGCCGGCCGCCCCTTGCGCGCCGACCGAGTTCCAGAATGCCATCTGCTTCCGACGAAGCTCGGCAAAGTGCTCCGGGCCGTTGAACTCGGCCTCGAAGCCCAGGATCTCCTTCGCATGACTTGGGTCGCAGTAGACCGGAGTTCCCTGAGAGACCACGTGCAGGACATCGTGCCGGATGCTCTGGTCCTCCAGCGCCATGCGGAAGGCGCGCGCCACGTCGCGCACGTCAATTCGGACCTGAGTGTAAGCCCCCTCCATGGTGCGAAGCCAAAGGTGCGGGCAGACGGTGCCCAGCCGCAGGGAGATCGTCCTCAGTCCCTGCTGGTCCGTGTATTCCCGGAGCATCACCTCGGCAAGCCACTTGCTGACGCTGTAACCCCCACCCATGTGCGGGGGGGTGCGCTCCGTCACCGTTTCATTGCGTCGGGGACCGTTGACTGAGACGGAGCCGGCGTATACGAACTTCAATACCCGGTACTTGGCGCAGGCCCTGAGCAGGCAACACGGTCCGGCGAGGTTGACGGAGAACTGGGCGTTTGTGTCGGAGACTGCCGTAGACAGGGCCGCGTACGCGACGGCGTCCATGCCTCTGAGCAACGCATCGGGGGCTTCGAGTTTGGTTACATCCTGATAGACCCACTCCGCGTCCGGGGGATTCGGGTCGTATCCGAACAGCCTCAATACGTCCGCCACGTCATAGCGGGGCGGGGCGAGGTCCACGCATCGGACCTGGTGTCCGTGGTTGGCCAACTCCTTGTGAAGCGCCATTCCGACTGTGCCGGCGGCGCCGACCAGAAGCACTTTCATATGGGTCTCCGCCGCGCTACTTGGCGCGCAGTTCCTCCACCTTGCCGACGACCGTCCAGAAGATGGTTGTCTGAAGGACGCCGGAGGTCGGCAGTATTTGCACGTCATAGCCGGGGAGGAAGACGGCGGCATCGCCGTAAATCCATTGCGAGTCAATGAGCATCTCAGGTTGAAGCCCATCGAGCGGCGCGACCGGAGTGTGGCAGAGGGCGACGACCGACTTGCCCCCCGCCTTGCGCACGGCCTCAAGGTACGGCGCTCTGAAGTCCACGTACCCAAGTTCGAAGTACACGTCCCCCGGCTTCATGGGGGCGGCAAGCTCCTCCGGCTTCGGAGGGGGCATCGGCGCATGCGCCCACGCAGGGACGGCAGGCGTGCGCACTTCAAACTCGGTGAAATGCGAAATGGTTTGAACGGTCAGGGAACCGCCGGCGCGCAAGCGGTCGGAGATCAGCGCGGCCGTGGCCCCCAGTTGTTCGAGGATCGGGCCGCGAAGGCCGTTGACCTGACGGCGCACGGCATCGAGGTACGCCCGGCCCAGTTGTCCTTCCGGCTGCGGCGGAATCGTCAGGTCATCATGGAAATGCAGCCGCGATTGGTCCTTCTTGCTGAAGTACTTGTCATTGCGAACGCGGCCGTTGGGAACGACGACGCTCTGGAACATGACCGGCATCTTCCCCTTGCGGGTGAGCGCGCCGACGATCTCCCCTGTGGTCGCCCACAGGGCCGTCACGTCAAACAGCGCCGAGGTGGGTCCGATGCGCGCCTTTCCGTCCGGGGGAACCAGCCGGCCGCCGTCGGCGGCGAAGTTCACGACGTGCGCGTCGCAGAGCGCCGCTAGCGGCGGCTTCGGCTCCTCGAACGTGGGGGAGAAGAGCAGGACGTACGCGCCGGCCTCCTTCGCGCGCCGGCACACCGTTTCGGCCGCCTTGTCGTCGTTCATCCACACGCCCACCAGGACGACGTCTTTTGCGGAAAGCGCGGTCTTCTCCTTCAGCGGATCCAGCATGAAGACGCCGCCGGCGCGCCAGAACGCCTCAATGACGAAGGCTTCCTCCCCGGCAGCATAGAGGTTTCCTCCGGCGATCAACTTGTCCGCGACGGCCTCCGCCGCGCGCGTTATTTCCGGCATCGTCGCCTCGAGCTTCGCGACCTGCGCGAGCAGGGCGTTGCGGTACCCGACCAGGACCGGGTCCTGATCACCGGGTGTCGCGCCCAGGCAGACCGCCGCGCCGGCGAGCGCCAGAGGGATCGCAATTCGAGACATGTTATTCACCATGGCTTTGTGAATCTCCTTGGATCGGGTTTTCCGAATAGAAGAACTATTACACTCCGGGCATTGGCCGTGCGGACAATCATGTCCATTATCTCCCCCCGCGCCGCAATGTCAAACCATGTCGGGGGCGGCGGCGGTGCAGCCGCTGAAAGCAGGCGAAGTGGCGCGGGTTATCAACCCGCGTAACATTTGCGGGCCGGTGGCCCGCAACGCGGACTGGACTTGTCCGCCGAAACCTCGGTGAAGGCGGATGGTCCGCGCCACTTACGGCTCTCTCGCGGAGCGCCTACTTTCAGCGGCCGCACCCGGCAGGCTCACTTGACTGATTGATTACGACCGGTTATGATCATGTCAATCATTCCGCCTGAATTGGAGGAGCGCAGATGCGAGAGATCGGCGTGGGCATTGTCGGGTTCGGCCTGATGGGGCGCGTACACACCTACGGCTACCGGACGCTTCCCTTCTTCTTCGACCCCGCACCGGCGCGCATCCGGCTGGTGGCGGTGTGCGATGTTCGGCGAGAGGTGGCGGAGAAGGCCAGGGATGAGTTCGGGTTCGAGCTCGCCACGAGCGACGCGCAGGCGGTGATCTCCCGCGACGACATTCAGGTCGTGGACATCTGCACGCCGAACCACTTCCACAAGGACAGCCTGCTCGCCGCGATCCGGGCGGGCAAGCATATCAACTGCGACAAGCCGATCACGGGCAGTTGGGCGGACGCGCAGAAGGTGCAACGCGCGCTCAAGGGGTACGCCGGCATCGGCCACATGGAGTTGAACAGCCGTTTCATCCTGCCCGCCCTGCGGGCCGCGCAACTGATCCAGGAGGGGTTCCTGGGGCAGGTCACGCAGTTCCGCGCGGGGTACTTCCACGCCGGAAGCGTGGACCCGAAGAAGCCGATCGGCTGGAAGCAGGAGGCGGCGGCGGGCGGCGGGGTCATCAATGACCTGGCGAGCCATGTCCTGGACGTGATGGAGTGCCTGATCGGGCCGCTCGCCGAGGTGCGGGCGGAGAGCCAGATTCTGTACCCGGAGCGGCCCGGCGCCAGCGGGACACTGGTCCGCGTCGAGGCGGAGGATGCCGTGACCATCCAGGTGCGGCTGCGCGATGGGGCGATGGGGGTGATCGAAGCGTCCAAGATCGCCACGGGGAGCAACGATGAAATCCGCGTGGAGATTCACGGGCAGCGTGGCGCGTTGCGATTCAACTCCATGGATCCCAATTACCTGGAGGTCTATTCCGTCTCAGATCCTGAGGAGCCGCTGGGCGGCCTGCGGGGCTGGCGGCGCGTGGACACAGTGAACCGGTTCGCCAAGCCCGGCGGCTGGCCCGGTCCCAAGTTCAGCATCGGGTTCCTCAGGTCTCATGTCCAGTGCCTCCACAATTTCGTCAGCGCGGTGGTGGAGGAGCGCAAGGTGCGCCCGTCCCTGGAGGACGGCATCCGCCTGCAGTACCTGCTCGAAACCGTGCGCGAAAGCGCGGCCGACGGCTCATGGCACAAGATTGCCAAGAGGACTCCATGCTGAACGAGTCCCCGCAAGAACGGTTGAAGCACATTACGGATCGTCTCCGCGCCGGGAGCGTTTCCGTGCGGGACCTCTCCTGCGAGATGGGGGTCTCCGAGATTACGATTCGCCGCGACCTGGCGTCGCTGGAGCGGGAGGGAAAGCTGCTGCGCGTGTACGGGGGGGCGATCCCGAAGGAGCGCGTGGCGTACGAGTTCTCCTTCAAGGAGAAGGAGTCGCTCCACCGCGAGCAGAAGGACTCCATCGCGCGCGCCGCGGCGGGGTTGGTCGAGCCGGGCGCGGCGGTGTTCCTGGACACGGGCACGACGGCGGTGGCGGTGGCGCGCGCGCTGCGCGCCAGAGCGCCGGAGGTGATCGTCACCGTCAACCTGTGCGTGGCCTCCGAGTACGTCGGTCAGGAGCGCGTGCGGGTGATCATGCCCGGCGGCGAACTGGGACGGCGCTCGCCGGACCTGCTGGGAGAGCTTGCGTTGCAGGCGTTGGCGCAGATGACGGTGGACGTGGCGTTCCTGGGGTGCGACAGCGTGGACCCGGCGGAGGGGTTCTACGCGGCGGACCTGCGCAGCGCGGCGGTCAGCCGCCTGATGCTGGCGCAGTGCCGCCGCGCCTACCTCATCGCCGACAGCAGCAAGTTCGGCCGGCGCGCCATGGTGCGCATCGCGCCGGTGGAGCGCCTGGCGGGGATCGTGACGGACGCCGGCCTTGCGCGGCCGTACCGCAAGGTCATCGAGCGCGCCGGGGTGCGGGTACTAATCGAAGCATAGGGACCTGATTCTCTAGTAATAGGAGATGAAGAATGGCCGCTCAATGGTGGAAGCAGGGTTTGGGGACGGTCCCGCGGCTGGTCTGCACGCCGCCGGGTCCGAAGTCGCAGGAGATGCACGCGCGCGCCGCGAAGATCATGAAGGGGTACTCCTCGCAGGTGAAGCTCTTCCCGGTCTGCTTCAAGGAGGGGTTCGGCGTCACCCTGACGGACGTGGACGGCAACAAGTACATTGACTTCTCCAGCGGCATCTATGTCACCTCGCTGGGGCACTGCCACCCGAAGATTTCCGAGGCGGTGGCGCAGGCCGCGAAGACGCTGATGAATTGCCACGATTTTACGACGCCGATCAAGATGAAGCTGCTGGAGAAGCTGGTCGAAGTGCTGCCGAAGGGGCTGGGCGGCGTGCAACTGTACGACAGCGGGACGACGGCGGTGGAGGCGGCCGTCCGAATCGCCCGCGCGGCCACCGGCAAGAGCGAGTTCCTCTCCTGCTTCCGCGATTTCCACGGCAAGAGCGGCCACGCCGTCAGCCTGGCGCGGATGAACCGCACCAACGGCGCGGGCCGCGCTCAGGGCTTCTACATGCTCCCCCGCCCCGACCCGTACCGCCCGCTCTGGACGAAGCCGGACGGGACGATTGACACCGACGCCTATTTTCGTTTCTACGACGAGTTCGTCCTGGAAGCCACCACCAGCCAAGTCGCGGCCATCGTGCTGGAGCCGATCCAGGGCTGGGCCGGTTCCATCTTCCCGTCGGAGGACTTCTTCCCGAAGCTCCGCAAGTGGTGCGACGAGCGGAAAATCCTCTTCATTGATGACGAGGTGCTGACCTGCATGGGGCGCACCGGCAAGTTCCTCTGCGTCGAGCATTGGGGCGTGACGCCTGATATCGTCACGCTGGGCAAGGGATTCGGCAACGGCTTTCCGGTGACCGCGGTGGTCTGCCGGGAAGAGCTCAAGGACAGCTTCGAGAAGATCAGCGCCTCGACCTCCTACGGCGGCAACCCGATGGCGTGCGCGGCGGCGCTGGCCTCCATCGAGGTCATTCAGGAGGAGAAGCTTCTCGAGAACGCGGCAATGCTGGAGAGGTTTTTCCTCAAGCGGCTCGAAAAGATGAAGGCAGCGCATCCGATCATCGGCGACGTCCGCTGCAAGGGCTGCCTCATGGGGGTGGAATTGGTCAAGGACCGCGGGACCAAGGAGCCTTTCGACGAGGCGGGCAAGCTGGTGTATCAGAAGGCGTTTGCGAAGGGACTGGCCTGGATCCCGGCCGGGCATATTCTGCGCATGAGCCCGCCGATCATCATGGATGAGGAGATCGCGGGCAAGGCGATGGACATCATTGACGAGGCGATCGGCGAGACGGAGCAGCAACTCCGCGTTGCGCGTTGAGCGCAAGGAGGGGCCGCCGGGCGGTCGCATCAGCCGGAACTGTCGGACGTGGCCGGAAGGACGCGCCTTATGTTGCCGCTGCGAACGAGGCGGCAGCAGAGCCGTCAGTACGCCATCTCTTCCCGGTACACGTCGAGGAAATAGAGGTAGTCCGCGTAATCGGTGTTCGTGGAGATGGAGTGGTCGGAGGCCATGACGAAGCGCGCGCCGCGGGCCTTCATGCCGCGCATGAAGTTCTGAACTTCACGGCGGATGAGCGCCTTGTCGTGGCTCTCGATGATCCGCTTGTCGAACCCTCCGACGAACGCGAGCTTATCGCCGTACTTCTCGACGTACTCGAAAATGTCGTTCCCCGCCGCCTTCTCCATCGGGTTGAGGGCGTCGAACCCCGCTTCGACGATCATCGGCAGCGCTTCGCGCTCGCTCCCGCAGGAGTGCAGGCAGACCGGCAGCCCGTAGGAATGGAAGAATTCGACCACCTCCCTGTAATACGGGAAGATCATCTCGCGCAGCACCTTGGGGGACACGAGCAGCCCCTTGTTGTACCCGAGGTCCTCGTACATCCAGACGCCGTCGGGGATGCCGACCTCGTCGAGCAGGACCTTGTAGTGCGCCTTGTAGAAATCGGTATAGACGCGGTTGAAGTCATGGATCCAATCCGGGTCGAGCAGAACATTCTCGTACATGCCGACGTCGCCCAGGCAGCGCCGGAGGCTCTCGAAGATGAAGAGGTGGCCGAAGTGGGCCCAGCGTCCTTCCGCGCGCCGCTCCGCGTGCAGCGCTTTGAGTTTCTCGACGCCGAGGCGCTCGCGGTCCACGGCGAGGAGGTGCGGGCGATAGTCGCGGTCCCAAATCTCGCGACTGCTCATGCGGAAGTCCACGTGCTCCGGCGTGCCGGACTTGTTCTTCCAGAACTTGAACGACGCGCCCGCGCCGTTGCGGGTGACCTGCCACTCCTCCGTCTCCTCCACGACCTCCGAGTACCCTTTCAGCGGCATCATGTCGAACCATCCGGCGGTCTCGGCGAAATCGAGGTTGAAGTGGCGGACCGGGTCCACTGGCGCGTCCACCTCGCGCTCGACGCCGCGCTCCATGAGGCGGCCGTTCACCAGCGCCCTTTCCTTGACCGTCCTTTTCACCCGCTCGGTCGGGTAGCCCTGGGCGACCCACTTGCGCAGGGTGTCGTCCCAGAAGGATTCCATCAGGGGGACGCGTTCCGGCCGCCTGCGCTCGAACAGGCAGCGAACGTTTTCCCGGGCGGACATCATGTCGCGGCTCCTTGCGGAAAGGGGCGCCGGCCTGCAGAACGCGCGGCAGGCGGACCGGCAGGTGATGATACAACGCGTCCCCCCGCGGCGCAACACACTCCCCATTTGGGTGTGGATTCACTTGGGCGGGTGTCATTGCGAGGCCTCTTCCCGCCGCCGCGGGAAGGGGACGAGGCAATCTTCTGGCGCCACGCGAGCCAATGAGTCGTGCGATTCTGTTGGCGTCACCGCTTCCGAAAGATTGCTTCGTCGCGTTGCTCCTCCCAATGAACTGCCGGTCCAGGTGCGCCGCGCGCACCGAGTTGGGCAGTTCATATCAATGCACCAGCCGCGCGGTCGTCCGCGCGGTTAATGTGCTCGCAATGACGCGCGCGGCGGTTTGCCATTGCGGGACCGCCTATCGCCGGGCGGACGGTTGCGCAGGTGATGCCTGCGGCGTATTATGTCCTCTCGTCGTCCGCAGCGAGGGGAGGTTGGTGTTGCAGCTATCCACAGGCTCGCGGAAGCGGGCCCTGTTCACGGGAAGGGCTTTCTGATGGGCAAGCGTTCCACGGCAGGCAAGGCAGTCGCTCCGTCTTCGTATGCGCATGGCGACACGTCCTGGTTCATACGTGACCGGTTCGGCCTGTTCATCCACTGGGGGCTCTATGCCCTTCCCGCGCGGCATGAGTGGGTGCGTCATTATGAGCAGATCCCGGACGAGCAATACGAGAAGTATTTCCGCCATTTCGATCCGGACCTGTACGACCCGAAGCTTTGGGCCGCGGCGGCGGCCGGCGCGGGGATGAAGTACTTCGTCGTCACCACCAAGCACCACGAAGGCTTCTGCCTGTGGGACAGTAAGCTGACCGACTACAAAGCCCCCAACACTCCCGCAGGGCGGGACCTTCTGCGGCCCATGGTGGATGCGTTCCGCCGTGAGAACCTGCGCGTCGGGTTCTATCACTCGCTCATTGACTGGCATCACCCGCAGTTCGCGCTCGATGAGCACATCGGGCCGTACCGGGCGCACCCGGACCGCCAGGAGATGAACAAGGGGCGCGACCAGTCCAAGTACGCCGCCACCCTCTACGGGCAAACCAGGGAACTGCTCACGCAGTTCGGCCGAGTGGATGTCCTCTGGTACGACTTCAGCTACCCCAAGCCGGACGGGTCGGGGAAGGGGCATGCGGACTGGCAGAGCGAGAAGCTCGTTGAGATGGTCCGCAAGCTCCAGCCACACGTCATCCTGAACGACCGCCTCGACCTGCCCGGCGCGTGGGACGTGAAGACCCCGGAACAAGTCCAGCCGCGTGAATGGCTGAAGGTGGACGGCAAGCCGGTGGTGTGGGAAGCCTGCCAGACGTTCTCCGGCTCGTGGGGGTATCATAGGGACGAGGCCAGTTGGCGCAGCACCGACGAACTGATCCGCACCTTGATTGACTGCGTCAGCAAGGGGGGGAATCTGCTGCTGAACGTCGGCCCCACGGCGCGCGGCGAATTTGACGAGCGCGCGCTGGACCGGCTCAGCGGCATCGGGGCGTGGATGAAGCGGCACAGCAGGAGCATCTACGGCTGCACGCAGGCCCCCGACGAGTTCGTCTGCCCGAGGAACTGCGCGCTGACGTACAACCCGGAGAAGAAGCGCCTCTATCTTCACGTGCTGGCCTGGCCGTACAAGCATCTGCACCTGGACGGCAGGGCGTACGTTGACCGAGTGGAGTACGCCCAACTGCTCAACGACGCCAGCGAGATCACCCCCGGCCTGGACGCCTGGCACGCTCAGCAAGCGGACGTGCCCGGCAACACGCTGGTACTGAACCTGCCGGTGCAGAAGCCGAACGTGACGGTCCCGGTGATTGAGTTGTTCTTGAAGTGACAAGCGCGCCCGCCGGCCGCCGGATTGGCCGTGCTGCGCCCGCTTTCATTTCAGCAGCATCTCTCTCATCAACGCGGAACTCCTCGTGGGATCGCCCTCCTTGAGGAGCGCATCTATCCTGCCGCGACAGCCGTCCACTTTGACCTGGACGGCTTTGAGGAAGGCCACGCTCTCGGAGATGGCGGCGACGCCATCCTCGCGGTAGGGATACTGGTCCATGGAAAGCCACCCCTTGTACCCGCTCCGGTCGAGCCAGTAGAGCAGCTCAAAGTACTCCACGGTGTGGATGGAGCCGACGATCATGTCGTCGTCCCAGGAACGGTAGTTGTCGTTGAAGTGCATATGGAAGAGCTTGTTGCCCGCGCGTTGGGCCAGCACGGCGGCTTCTGCCACGTTTTCGTAGGCCAGGAGCGCGTGGCCGACGTCAATGGTGACCCCGACGTTGTCCGTTCCCACTTCCCCGCAGACGAGCAACGTGTCGGCCATGCGCGCAAGATAGCTGTGCGTGCGCGGCTCCTTCATCTTGTACTCGAGTGCGAAGCGGACGTCGGGGAATTTCTCCGCACACTTCCGCACGCCGTCCCTCAGCCAATCTCTCTCTCGCATGTAGTCGGCCTGGAGCGGATAGTCGTAGCCGTCCTGTCCGTTCCAGATATTGATGAGGCCGCACTTCAGCTTTGCGGCCATCTCGCACGCTTCGAGCGTGGCGTCAATCGCCTTGCGTCGGACGGAGGCGTCGCGCGCGATGAAAGCCCCCTTGCCCCACACCTTCTGAGAGAAATGGTCCGGGATGATGGAGACGCATGTCAGCCCAAGATCGCTCAGCGCGGCGCGCATTGTGTTCACGTTGTCCGGGCGAATGTCCCAGGTGCCGACGAGTTCCACGCCCGTGATGCCGTCAATGCCGGCGGCCGACTTAAGCATGGTCATCGTGTCGGGGTTGTCCTTGTAGCCGCCGGAGCAGAAACGGTCGCAGGTGTTCCCCAGATTGCCCAGGATGACGGAGTACTTCTTTCGCGCCATGGGACTATCCCTTCTGCTTCAATGAAATCCGCCCCATACCGGTCACTTGGAGAAGCCGGCGCGATGTGCGGTCGGGGGCGATTATACTCAAGCCGCCACGATTCCACCAGTGTCCGCGCATTCGGCGGGGAGGATCTGCCTTGCGGTCACAGGTAGGGGCGTAGCATGCTACGCCCCTACAACGGATGTCGGCTTCAGGAGGACAGCACGAGTGCCTCGTTTCCTCGTAGTGAATCACTTACGCGCGATGTCATTCTGAGCGGAGCGAAGAATCTGTCAGCATGAGAACCGTCTTCTCGCTGTTAGACCCTTCGCTGCGCTCAGGGTGACAAATGGACATACCTCCCGCGCGTAAGTGATACACTACCGTTTCCTATGACGCTGGTGGAACGGAGGAGGGTGGAGTATAATCACGACTTGTCGCCTCATGGGTAGCGTCACGCCCAGGTCTCATTCATTCAGGAAAGGGAAACGGATGATCATGCGCCCAAGCCGCGTCCTGCGCAAGCTGCGCGCGGGAAAGCCGGCCAGTTGCACCAAGTTCAACCTCATTGATGCGCGTGCCGTCGAGATCGCCTGCCAGAGCGGGTTTGACTGCATCTGGCTGGACAACGAGCACACGCCGGCGGACTGGGCGGCGGAGGAGCACATGATCCGCGCCGCGAAGATGTTCGATACGGACACGCTCGTGCGAGTGAAGCGCGGCGCCTACTCCGATTACATCCTCCCGCTGGAGATGGACGCCTCCGGCATCATGGTTCCTCACTTGATGAGCCTGGCCGATGCGAAGCAGGTGGCACGGATCACCCGGTTTCATCCGATCGGCCGGCGGCCCGTGGACGGCGGAAACATGGATGGCGCTTACTGCCGCATCCCCATGACGGAATACCTTGAGCAGGCCAATCGCGAGCGCTTCGTTATCGTGCAGATCGAGGACCCGGAGCCGCTGGCGGAACTGGACGCCATCGCCGCCGTGCCCGGCATTGACATGATCTTCTTCGGCCCGGCGGACTTCTCGCATGGGATCGGCAAGCCCGGTCAATGGGATGCGCCGGAGATCAAGGCCACGCGCAAGGCCGTTGCGGCGGCGGCGCGCAAGCACAACAAGTTCGCCGGGACCGTCTCTTTGCCGGCGGGCATTCCCGAACTGCTCGACATGGGATACCGATTCCTCAACGTCGGCGCCGACGTCATCGGGCTGGTGCAATACTTCGACAGCGTCGCGAAGGCGCTTTCGGACAACGGATTCAACAAGTGACGGAGCGGGGGGCGCGGCTCACTTGAGCGCGGCGTCTCGTCATTGCGACCCTGAGCAGAGCGAAGGGGAAGCAATCTTTTCGCGGTGAAGACGTTCGGATAAGGCAACGCGTTCGTTCGCAGAAAGATTGCTTCGTCGCTGCGCTCCTCGCAATGACGCCGCGCTTACGTGAACCACTACCGGGTCCGCAGAATTCGCGAGTCGCCCTGCCTGACCGTCACCCCCTCGTGGTCGAGCGTTTCGAGCAGGGGGAGAAGGTACTTGCGCGACGCCCCCAGCAGTTCCCGCGCCTGACCGATGCTCATGCTTCCATTTTTCGTGATGTAGTCCACCACCTTCGCCCGACACTGGTCGAAGACGCGGGGCAAAATGCAGATATCTTCCGGCAGACGCCGGATCAAGCCCGCCTCCGCCATCGCTTCCAGCACCCGCTTCCCCTCCGCAGGGCTCAGACCCGCCGAGGCGGCAACCTCCAGCGGCGGCGGAGCGGAGAGTCCGGACTGAGCGAGGCTCGCCAGAATCTTGTCCCGCGCCTGTGCGTAACGGCCCACCCATTGCGGCGCATGGCCGGCCAGCGCCACTTTCTCGCCGGATGCGACGACCTTCTTCTGCTCCTGCAACAGCGCCAGGGCGATGCGGAAACATTCCCGCGTCTCCGGCGAGGGGGAGCTTCCCGCCGCCACGGCGTTGAGCGGCGCGAAGGGGCGGAGCGGCTCCTGCGCGTGCAATTTCGCCAGGCAGGTGACGATGGCGGACTGCATCTCCTGCACCGCGCCGCTGCCGAACCAGAGGTCCTGCCGCCCGGCGCAGGCGTGGCCCTGGGCCTGCAACTGCTCAAGCACCTCGCGCAACTCGCTCTCCAGAACGCCGCAGAGCACCTGGAGCTTGTCCAGGCGAATGCCCCGCGCGCCTGTCTTGTCGAGGGTTTCGGCGACCGTTTCGGCGAGCGCCGAGGTCTCGCGCTTCGCCACCTCGTCGGCCCCTGCGCGTTTCTGGCGTTTCGGCGGGTGCGCGTCCACAATCGCGCCGCCGCCGATGACGAACATTGGCGAGTACGACCGCATGACGAAGGGATCGCCCGCGACCGCCACCAGCGGACTCTCCAAGCGCAACTGGACCAGCGCGGATTCGCCGGGGGGGAGGCTCTCCGTCTCTAACAGCACCATGCGGGCCATCACCTCCCTGGTCTGATGATGAATCCTGACGCGCGTGCGCTGCGCCAGCGGGCGAGGCGCGCGTGAAGAAAGATAGAGCCGCGCGTCCAACATCAGGCTGGGGGCGAGCGCGCCCGGCGAGGCCAGCACGTCGCCGCGCTCCAAGTCCTCCTTCGACGCGTCGGCCAGGTTGATCGCCGCGCGCTGGCCCGCGAAGACCTGGCCGACCGTCTCGTTGTGCACCTGAAGATTGCGCACGCGAAGGTCGAGACCCTTCGGCAGGGCGACGACGTTCTCTCCCACGCTGAGGCTGCCCGAGATCACCGTGCCGGTGATCACCGTGCCGACCCCTTTGAGGGAGAAGACGCGGTCTATCGGGAGGCGGAAAACGCCCGCGGCGCTCCGTGCGCGCACGTTGGCGGCGATCCGGGCAAGCTCCTCGTGAAGCGCGGGCAGGCCTTCGCGGGTGACGGAAGAGACGGGGAGGATGCGCGCGTTTTCGAGGAACGTCCCCTTGGCCAGGGCCTTGACCTCCTCGGCGACCTCGGCGATCCGTTCGGGGGGGACCTTGTCGCTCTTGGTGAGCGCGATGACGCCGGAGACAATCCCCAGCGCGCGCACCACTTCGAGATGCTCCACCGTCTGCGGCATCACCCCCTCGTCGGCCGCGACGACGAAGATGACCGCATCAATCCCGGTGACGCCGGCCACCATGTTCCGCACGAACATCTCATGCCCCGGGACGTCCACGATGGCGGCGGAGTGCTTCAGACCCGGCAGCGGAAGGAAGGCGAAGCCCAGGTCAATCGTCATCTCCCGCGCCTTTTCCTCGGCCAGGCGGTCGGGATCGGTGCCGGTGAGGGCCAGCACCAGCGAGGACTTGCCGTGATCCACATGCCCCGCGGTGCCGAAGATGACGTGCCGTTCCACACTCATGACGGGTCGCGCTGAATGGAGCCACCGACGGATCGGAGCGCCGCCAGGATCAGCGCCTCTTCGTCCGGCAGGATCGTGCGCGGGTCCATGAGAACGCCTTGTTCATGAACGCGCGCGAAAATGGGCGGGTCGCTCAGGCGGAGCCGCTGAGAGAGTTCCGCAGCGGCGATTCGGCGCGAGCGCAGCCGCACGCAGACGGTCGGGAGCGAGTGGCCTGCGAAGGAGCCGCCGCCGATCTCCGAACGTTCCTCCAGCGTGTCCACCTCCATCCAGCCGGGGCAGGCTGCCCGGATCTGTCGCGCCAGTTCCTCGGCGCGCCGCCTGATTTCCTCCAGCGGCATGGCCAGCAGAGCGGTGACCCGATGCTCCGCCGGCAGACGTTCCGCATCGAGGAAGAGCCGCAGCGTCCCTTCGAGGGCGGAGAGCGTCAGCTTGCAGACACGGAAGGCGCGATAGAAGGGATTCCTCCGCATGGTCTGGAGCGCGTCCGCCTTGCCCAGGATGATTCCGCACTGCGGGCCGCCGAGGAGTTTGTCGCCGCTGAAGAGCGCGGCATCCACCCCCGCGGCGAGGCTTTCCGGGACGTTCGGCTCGTACGGAAGCCCGTACCGTCGGTAGTCAAGAAGCGCGCCGCTGCCCAGGTCGTGCACGCAGGCCACCCCTTTGCTGCGCGCCAGCTTCACAAGCTCCGCGACCGGCGGCTGCGAGGCGAAGCCCTCAATACGGTAGTTGCTCTGATGCACCGCCAGGATCAGCGCTGTGGCCGGAGTGATCGCTTTCTCGTAGTCGGCCAAATGGGTGCGGTTGGTGCAGCCGACCTCGACGAGGCGGCAACCGGCGAGTTTCAGGATTTCCGGGATGCGGAAGGAGCCGCCGATCTCCACCATCTCGCCGCGCGAGAGGATCACCTCGCGCCCGGAGGCCAGCGCGTTCAGGACCAGCACCGTGGCGGCGGCGTTGTTGTTGACGACCAGCGCGGCCTCCGCCCCCGTGATGCGCTGGAGGAGACCCTGGACGTGGATTTCGCGGGGGGTGCGCTCGCCGGATTCCAGCCCCGCCTGGACATTGCAGTAGCCGGCGGCGGCCTCGGCCAGCGCCTCCTGCGCCGACGCCGAAAGGGGGGCCCGCCCCAGGTTCGTGTGAAGGACCACCCCCGTCGCATTGACGGCCCGTCGAAGACTTCGCGCGGACTTGCGACGGAAAAGTTCCATCGCGCGGGCGGCGACGGCTTCGACTTCCACGACGCCGGCGTCCTCTCCGGCCAAGAGACGCTGCCGCGTCTCCTCGATGGCTTCGCGCGCAGCCTCGCGCGCCAGGGGGCGGTGCGCCTCCGCCAGCGCGGCCATCCCGGCGTGCGCCATCAGGTCATCAACCCGCGGCAACCGGCGCAACAGAGAGGATTTCTCCTCCACGGCTCCCTCCGACCGCGACACGCGCGGTCATTGTCCCAACGTTCAGGAGAAGCAGAAATTCTGCGCGTTCTTGAGCACGTACGCGGCGTCGCCATGACACAAGCCGACGACGAGCAGCGCCGCGAAGATTGCCGCAATGACGCCCGCAATGATCCAGGCTTTCCTATTCATCTTTTTCAGCCCTCCGCTGACTGACACTGATTGCCCGGCCACCGAGAGTCGCGGAAAGCGCCCCTTCCTCGGGGCAGTTCCGCACGCAGTCCAGGCACAAGACGCATTCCGCGGTCGCTTCCTTTCGCTGCTCGCCAAACGGCACACGGCGGCAATCGGTCGGGCAGACTTTGACGCAGCGCATGCAGCGCGTGCACTTCTCCTGGTCTGTCCTGAGGCGCGCTAGCGAAATCCCCGACGTGAGCGCCATCAGCGCGCCTAGCGGGCAAAGCGCCCGGCAGAAACTTCGCCGCGCGACGACGGCCAGCCCCAGGACGATCACCAACAGGCCGATCTTTGACCAGGTGCGGTACGAAGCGTTTGCACGCCCCTCCACGTCTGTCGCCAGGTACGGCAGGCTGCCTTCGAGGGTGCCGGCCGGGCAGATCAGGGAGCAGTAATCCAGCGCGCCGGTCTGTTCGCCGGTGATGCGGTCGTTCGCCCCCTTCATCTTCCCGCCGCCGAGGAGCAGCGGCAGCGCGAGGACCAGCACCAGCAGCAGGGCGTACTTCAACGCGTTGAACGCCTTCGGCATGCGCCACTTCCCGGAGCGAACGCGGTAGAGGGCGTCCTGCAACAGGCCAAAGGGGCAGGCCCAGCCGCAAAAGGCGCGTCCCACGGCCAGTCCGATCAGGCCGAGGAGTCCGATGATGTAGAACGGGATTCGCCTGATCAGCGCGAAGGCCGTCAGGCTTCCGATGGGACACGCCACCGTCCCGACCGGGCATGAATAGCAGTTCAGCACCGGGATGCAGAGCGCCTTGCCGCCGGGGGCCAGGAAATAGCTGTTGAAGGCCGCCAGGGAGAACAACTGGACCGGCAGCCTTCGCCCCATCGCGCCTAATTCACTTTTGGATCGGCTCATCCTCTCCTCGAACGGCCTCTGTCATGGCGCGCAAATGCTCCGGCGGCGTAATCGGCGCCAGCCCGCAGGCCGGCGAGACGATCTGGAACTCACTCGACGCGCGGCGGGCGGAGCGGCGTATGGCCGAGACCGGCCCGCGATGCAGAAGGACCGCGTCCACATTCCCGACGCGAATCACGCCGGGCAGTTCCTCTCGGAGCATCCGGCCGCTGACCATGGCGTCCACGCTCAGAGCCAATCTCCCGCCGAGACGGGCGTTCAACTCACGCAGTGGGTCCAGCACGGGGCGCACGTCGCCGCATATATGCAGTATATTCGGCACACCCCCCTCGCGCAAGGCGCGAAGCAGACGCGTGAGCGCCGGCGATGCGAACCGCGCGAAATGCGCCGCGCCCAGAATCTCCCCGGTAGCGGAAGGCTCCGCGACCATGACGGCGTCCGCCCCGGCGGCGCGCTGCGCCAGCGCGAATTGCAGGACGAACGCCTCCGTTCGTGCCAGCAGCCGGTCCACCGTCTGCGGCTCGCGCCGGGCGAGGCGGAAGAATATCCCCGCCTCCATGATCGTCGCGGCCAGCGTGACCGGTCCGACCAGCGCGCCGATCACCGGATAGGAACCGGAGGCGGCCTTCAGCCGGCGCAGCGCTTCAAGGACCGTTTTGACCCGTGGCATGGACTCCGGAGCGAACTCCGGCAAGCGCTCGATGTCATCGGCGCCCGCGACACTTTCGGTGACCACGCAGGGCAGCACCTCGGGCGTGCCCAGGTCCACCCGGCAGCCGAGCGCTTCGGCTTCGACCGTCATGCAGAAGGGAGCGGCCAGGCACTCGAACCCCGATTCCTCCCGCGTGGCGAGGATCAACTCGGCCATGGCCGCGTAGTCCACATGCGCCTGGGGCCACCCGCGCCCGGTGCGCGCCATCGCGGAGGCGGTCGCCATGGTCATCATGCCGCCCGGGCAGATGACCGGAGGAGGATGGACGTCTTTGCTTGCCAGGGCGGCGAGGAATCGTTCTCGTGGGGTCATCGCTGTTGCGCGCGCAGGAGGCGCGCAAACAATGACGAATGACGAAACCCGAATGACGAATGAAACGCCAATGACGAAACGCCCGGACGATCTTTTCTTGCGTTACCGGAGAGCAACGCCCTTCGGACTTGGCGTTTTGGGCATTCCTTCGTCATTCGGGTTTCGTCATTCGTCATTTCAACCCCCCATATTCCCGCACGGCGCTCATCATGGCGTCAATGTTCCGGCTGGGGGTGGCGATGGGGACTTCGCAGCCGCTGCCCAGGATGAAGCCGCGGGGGCAGCCGCGCCCGATCTCGCACAGGGCGCGGACCTCGCGCGCCACCTCCTCGGGACTGCCCTTGAGGAGCGTCTGCGCGGGGCGCACGTTCCCCATCAGACCGACGCGCCCGCCGACGCGGTCGCGCGCCTCCGCCATGGAAATGTCGTCCAGGCTCAGGAGGTTCGCGTTCGTCTCCACCATGGCGTCCAGAATGCGGCTCGTCTGGCCGCAGATGTGAAGGACCACCGGGCATCCCCGGCGCGCGATGACGGCATGAAGCTCCCGCAAGTAGGGGACCGCGAACTCCTCGAACATCCGAAGGCTCAACACGCTGCCGGTGGCGACGGGGTCCACGATGACCGGAATTCCGCCCGCGTCGAGAATGTCGTCTGCAAAATCGCAGGCGGTAACGGTCGAAAGGGCCAGCAGTCGCTTGGCGAGGACGCGGTTGCGAATGAGGTCGCGCGCGAACTGGTCCGTGCCGCGAAGGCAGGCGGCGGTGGTGAAGGGGGCGGGGACGCAGCAGGAGACCGGGACCTCCGCGCCAACGGCGGCGACGGCGGTGCGCACGGCCTCGATGAACAACGGCAGCCGGCCCAGCGTGTGCGCCTGCGCGGTGATGAGCCGGCCCATGTCGCCGGGGGAGGGGACGGCGGGGCGCTCGACGAGCGGAACGTCATCCTCCAGATAGCCCAGCCCGGTACCCATCGCCTCGGCGAGGATGGCGGTGTCCGAGAAGATGGCGATGAGGTCATGGCCGTATCGCCGCCAGGCGCCGGCGTGGCACTGCCCCATCAGGCGACCGTTCCGGTTGTACTCTCCGATCTTCACGCCGTTCGCGCGCGCGGCATGGTTGAGGATGAGCGGCACGCAGAGAAAGCGGTCCATCGGCTTGCCCGCCAGAAAGGCGGCGAAGCGCTCCTTCGGGCTCATCGCGTCTGCGCGCATGGCAGCGTCCTCGACAAACGGTCGGCCAGTTCGACGGCCTCTTTGGCGTTGCGTCCGAAGCCGTCCGCGCCGATCTCGGCGGCGAAGCGCGCGCTGGCGGAAGCGCCGCCGATCATCACCCGGAACTCTTCCCGCAACCCCGCCTCCTTCAGACCGCTCACCACCCGCCCCATGTTCTCCAGCGTGGTGGACATGAGGCTGGAGAGGCCGATGATCCCGCCCCCCGCCGCGCGCGCCGCGTCCACGAAGCGCTCGACCTTCACGTTGCGACCAAGGTCAATCACTTCGTACCCGGCGGCGTCCAGCAAGATTTTGACGATGTTCTTCCCGATGTCGTGGATGTCCCCCTCGATGACGCCGAGGAGCACCTTGACCGGCTTGCGCATCGCGTCCGCCTTGATGTGCGGTTTCAGGACGGCGATGGCGGCGTTCATGGCGTCCGAGCAGATGAGGATTTCCGGCACGAAGTACTCGCCGGTGTCGTAGAGTTCCCCGACCTTGCGCATCCCGGCGGAGAGGCCCTCCGTGATGGCCAGGTACGGGTCGAGCCCCTGCGCGACGACCTGTCTTGCGGCCGCAACCGCGCGCTCCTCGTCCATCGCAACGACGGCGTCGGCCAGTTCCTTGTGGAGGGGGGTCATAGGGAATCCATGTTCTTCTGTGAGAGGGATTCTGCCGAATCGCATGCGCTTTGCCCGTCCGTAGGGGCGTAGCATGCTACGCCCCTACAACGGCTTCTGCTTTCCGTGCCACAGCGCACGCGACGCGAATCCGCCGCGCAGTTGGTGGAGCGCGCTGCTTGCCCTGAGTCTGCCGAAGGGGTCCCCAGCGCGCTGTGGGTATCCACCGCGAAGGAGAATGGCGAGAGCGTGTGGGAATCGAACCCACCAGGGACCTTATCAGGGCCCCGCACCGGGTTTGAAGCCCGGCAAGATCCACCAGGACCCATCCGCTCCCATGTCTGAGCCGGTTGCGCGGTGTCCAGCAACGAGGGCGCAGCATCCGCCTGCGCCACGGCCTCGGCGGACAAGTGCTGCGCCCCCACAACGTCGTGCTGCCCGGAAACCAGACGGGCGTCGGAAGAGAATCCTTTCCGACGCCCGAGGAATGGAACGACGCTATGCCAAACAGCCGTCAGCGCATGTCGGCTGTCGTTTGACCTTTCACGATGCCCAACGGACCCGCGTCTATGGTCGCTTCGCACGTCACCTTGCCTTTGTTGGCCACTCCAACGGAGTAGCAGGGGTTGCCCCCTCACGAGAAGCCGAAGGAACTGAGGGGTTTCGCGACGGAGGCGATCTCCTTGCCGGCGCTGTCGGTGGTCTTCACCTGGACGTTCACCTCCGCGCCGTTCTTCTGGACTCCCGTCAAGTCCACCTTGCCGGCCTTGAGGTGAAGGCCGACGCCGAGCGTGCGCGCGCCATCCTTGCTCATGTCCTTCGTGACGACTTCCAGCGTCAGTTTGTCCAAAGCGGGGACCTGAAGAACGGTATCCTTGTTCGTCTGCGGCCCGACCAGCGTCATATAGTAGGTCCAAGGGGTCTTCTGGTCATCCACGCGCGTCACCACGAGGGTCGAGATCACCATCACCGACTCGCCGGGCCCCCTGGGATAGATCATCACCGCCGCCTTCATGCCGGTGCAACCGGCGGGGAGCATGTCGGTGGGAATCGGCAACGGCGTCTCAGGGAACCGCAGCGGCATGCCCTGTGCCTTCACAGGGGTCGCCTTCGCCAGATCCTCCTTCGTGGCGGCCATGCGCAGTTCGCTACCCTGCACTTGCGCATAGATCGTCAGCTTGTCGGAAATCTGGAAACGGAAATTGGTCGCGGTCGGCGCCGCCGGCGCGCAGGAAGCCCACGCACCCGCCGCCACGGCCAGCGCGACCGCCCATCGCCAAGCATGTTTCCCAAGCATCGTTGCGCTCCTTGCCAAAAGTCCCCTTCGAGCGTCACCTGATTATACGACTCATTCGCGTCAAGTCAAGGAAATCCGAGCATCTGCGAGGCAATTACGCGTACCAACCGGTGGGGGCATGGCACTTGTCCGCTCGAAGCCTTGGCGAAGGCGGATGCTACGCCCCTACGGCCGCGTCCGGCGCGTGGGCGCGGGCTTCAGCCCGGACAACAGCAGCACTTCTGGCCCGCCGCCGGAGATTCCCCTTGTTTCCCGGTGACCACAATCTTCCCTTCCGATTTGGCGATGATCCGTCCGATGATGGCCGCGTCGTGGCAGCCGGCGGCGCGGAGTTGGGCGAGCGTCTCCTGCGCCTTCGCCTCGGGGAGGGCGATCAGCAGCCCGCCGGAGGTCTGCGCGTCGTACAGGATGTCCATCGCCTGGTCGGGCACCCCCTTCACCGCCTCGACAAATGCGCCGGCGAATTCGCGGTTGCGCTCGGCCGCGCCGGAGGCGATCCCCTGCGCGGCGTACTCCGCAACGCCTTCGAGCAGGGGGACGGACTGCCACCACACCTCGGCCGTCACGCCGCTTTCGCGGACGACGTGGCGCAGGTGCCCGAGCAGCCCGAAGCCGGTGACATCGGTGCAGGCGTGAGCGCCCATGCGGACCATCACCTCGGACGCGCTCTTGTTCAGCGTGGACATCGCCTGCGCGGCGGCGCGCATGGCGCCCTCCGAGGCGCGGCCCATCTGAGCCGCGAAGGAAATGATGCCCGTGCCGAGCGGCTTGGTCAGGATGAGCGCGTCGCCGGGCTGCGCGCCCGCGTTCGTCACGATGGCGTCCGGCTTCACGATGCCGGTCACGGCGAAGCCGAACTTGATCTCCTCCTCATTGATGCTGTGCCCGCCGACCAGCAGCACCCCGGCCTCGTTGAGCTTGTCCAGTCCCCCCTTGAGCATCTGCACCATCGCCTCGTCGCCCAGGGTGTGGATCGGGTAGCCGATGATGGAAAGGGCGGTCAGGGCGGTCCCGCCCATGGCATAGACGTCGCTGAGCGAGTTACACGCGGCGATCTGGCCGAACTGGTAGGGGTCGTCCACGCAGGGGGCGAACACGTCCACGGTCTGCACGAGGCAGAGGTCGGGCGTGACCTGAAAGACGCCCGCGTCATCCGCCGTGGCCGGCCCCACGAGCAGGCGCGGGTCGCTGGAGGCGGGCAGCCGTGCGAGGACGCGCGCGAGGTCCGCGGCGGGGATTTTCGAGGCGCAGCCCGCGTTCTTCACGCGCTTCATCAGGCCGCTCGGCTCGACGGCGGGCGGCTGAACCAGGCGCTCCCCAGCGCAGAGGCAGACGTCGCGCTGGAGAAAAATGTCGCACGGACAGTTCTTGCGCGGGTCGCAGATGCAGTGGCCCAGCGCCCTCGAGCGCTCCATCACGCGCGCGCGTTTGGAGGAAGGTTCGGACATAGGGACCTCTCGAAGAAAACTGAATGACTCAATCACCCAATCACCTGATCCCCCGCCGCTGGGAGATGGGGTGATTGGGAGATTAGGTGATTAAGAGATTGGGATATTCCTTCGTTGTTCGACCAACGCCGCGCGTGCAAGAACATTATGAACTAGTACAGTATCACTCGCGCATGAGGGCGTCAACGCAAGGAAAAGGGGTCAGGCATCTTTTCAGACGGATGAAAAGCAGCCTGACCCCTTTTCCATCATTACTTTCCCGCCAGCGCTTGCTCCAGCGTCTCCAGCGGGATGCGCCCTTGCGCGATCTTGCCGTCGGGGCCGACCAGGGAGATGGTGGGAATTGCGCCCACTTGCCACGCGGTGAACGCGGAGGAGAACCAACCCAGGTGCTCTTCCGAGGCGCCGCGCGCGACCGGCAGGGTGACCTTGTTGGCCGCGAGGTACTCCTTGATCTCCGCCGCCGTGGCGCTGGCGTCATGGACCAGCACGGCCTGCAGGCCGCCATCCTTTGCCGATTGGACGGCGGCGCAGATTTGCCGAATCGCCATGCGCGAGTTGCGGTTCTTGATCGAGACGAAGGCCACGGCCACGCTCTTGCCGCGCGCGGCGTCAAAGCCGTTCCAAGTCCCGCTGATCCATTCCACGCCCGCGATTTCCGGGGCCGGCCGGCCCGGCGCGAGCGCGGCGGTGGGGTCGAACTTCGGGAAGATGGTAATCTGGAGGTCCTTGAACTCCTCTGGCTTCACCCGGCGGTAGATCGCTTGCCGGTCATTGCGCCCGATGTTGAGATTCACATCCTCCGGGACCAGCCCGTCAATCCTGAACTTCCCCTGCGCGTCGGTGGTCGCCTGGAACTGCTGATTGCGCTGGCCGTATAGCTGAATGGCGACGCCGGGAATGCCCGCGCCGGTCGGATCCACGACCTGGCCAGTCAGAACGGCCTCCGCCTTGCGCAGCGTCACCGGCTGCGCGTCGGCCACCACGCCGGCGGCGATGGTGTAGCTCTTCTCGTTCCAAGCATCGCTCTGCCCGAAGCCCTTCGCCTTGGCCTGTATTCCGTATTCCTGCCCGGCGATGAGGCCCTTGAGGGTGTACTTGCCGTCAGCGCCGGTTGTGACGACCATGCCGTGCGCTCCACCCGTGCCCCCGCGGCTTGTCCGGCGAATCCAGTACGCCTGCACCTCTGCCCCTTCGATGGGCGTCTTATCTTCTCTTTGGACAATGCCGGTGATACCGCCGGATTTCTGGAGCACCCAGCGAAGGCCCTTCTCAGGTTTCTCCGGCACATCGAAACTCCCGGTGAGCGCGCTATCCGGCGAGGTGACTGTCAGCATATCCTCCCCGTAGCGCCTGCGGTCTTCTTCGCTCAGTTCCATCAGCCCCTTGTCATCCGCAGTGGTAACCGTCCGGTTCCAGCGCGCGACGACGGCCTTTGGCACCGGGTTCCCATCCCCGTCCACGACCAGCACGGAGATGACCTCCTGCGTCGCCATGAGTATCTCTTGTCGTGCGGTGGCCTCGCCAACGACCAGACCGGGTTGGGCGAATCGCTTGTACTTGGCCGAGTACGCACTGAGGGTGTATGTGCCGGGGAGGGCGCGGAAACGGAACTTCCCTTCCGCGTCGCTCTGGCCGCCGGCCTGCCGGGTCGTCTCCGTGGGTTGTGCGGGGGACAAGTTGACTGAAACGCTGGCAAGCGGCGCTTTCGTCTCGGCATCCAGGACGCTGCCCTCGACCAGCACCCCTTCCGTCCAGGTCAGTTGGATGTTCTCCGTCGTCTGCCCTTCGGCGACTGAAACTGGAGCTTTCGAATTCAGGACTCCGCCCCAGTCCTCCGTTGTCCGGACGTTGAAAGAATAGTCGCCTGCGGGAAGGTTTCGGATGACAAACGCGCCATTCGCGTCCGTCACGGCGGACCCGGCCCCGCGCCCTTGGCGCTCCTGGGCGAAGATGCGCACTTCCGTCGGCGGCTTCCCCGTCTTCTCGTGCTTCAGGGTGCCCTTGACCTGCGATTCCGGCGCCAACTGTACGACGACGTCCTCCTTGGGCGCCGTCATCTGGACGCCCGCGCGGTAATCCGGCTCTGTGGTGCTGGCATACCCCGGCGGCGCGTCGAACGAGAGGAAGAGCCTTGCCCCCGTGGGCAGATTCTCCAGCGTGAACTTCCCATCGGCGTCCGTCTCCGCTTGGAGGAAGGGCAGGCCGCGCGTCGCGCTGAAGTATTGAGGAGTTGCGCCGGAGGTGATGCTGATGGCGTTGGGACGCACCTGGACGCCGCTGATCGGCCGGCCCTGCTTGTCCGTCACCTTGCCGGCCACCTTGCAGGGGGCCAGCAGGACAATGGAAATTTCCTTCAGCACCGGCATGCCGGCATAGAGAGACACACCACCCCAGGCAAACCCGGGTTTGTAGGCAAACAGAAGGCAGCGCAGGGACCCTGCGACCGCGTCGGCCACCTCGAAGCAGCCCTGCTCATCGCTCTGCAATTCGGAGGAGATGGCGCAGCTTGCCGAGTCCTTCCCCAAGTCGCCGACGTACACCTTTGCGCCGGGGACCGGCTTCCCCTCCCCATCCACCACGCGCCCCTTCTGCGCCGCACCCGCCGCGCCTGCGGCGGCAAAAAGCAAGGAGGCGGCCAGCAGCGCCGCCGCAACTCTGTTATTGCGAGTCGAACCTGGATGGCGTCGAAGGGTGTTCATTCTATGCTCCCTGTCTTCGAGGTATGCTGAGGCTAAACGCCGGCCTACGTTAAATCCGTAGGGGCAAGGCATGCCTTGCCCCTACAACGCCAGGCGCCCTTCCAGCAAAGTAGGCGCGCATCACAGCGACAGAACATTGCCACCGTGCTGCGCCACACCGAACTTCGTCCGAGTGCGGCTACGGCAGCGTGAACTCCGTCGTCGCCGCTTTGACCTCGAACGGGCCGCCGTCCACTTCCGGTGTCGCCAGCAGGGCGCCTTTGATATCGGGCTCTCGCACGGAGAGCGAGCAGGTCCCCCCTCAGCCAAAGGCAAAAGCGTATCGCTTTTGCCAAGTCCCTTCCTTTGCCTTCGCCAGCAGGTTCGGCGTCGCCACATTGTACTCACTGCCGTCCTTTTGGAACTTGCCGGGTGGAAGTCCCTCGATGTGGAGCGTCAGGTCAAAGTCGGCCCCGCCGTTCGCCTTCTGGATGGAGACGGAGGCGGTGACCGGCCCGCTCACCTTGAGACTGGCCTCCTTGCCGGGGGAGATATCGAAGGCCGCGCCGGTCCCCTCCTCGGTGCGGAAGGCCCAGTTGGAGCCGTCCTTGTTTTGGCGCGTCAGGACCGCCATCTTGACGCTATAGGAACCGGCCGGCAGGAGGAAGGGATCGTTCCCCTTTGTTCGGTTCAGCGTGTACTTCCCGTTGTCGCCGATGACCGTCAGCGCGACCAGCGGCTCGTCCACCTGGAGCTTGCCGGTCTGCACGTCGGGGCGGGTGAGCGTGATGGAGGAGCCGTCCGATGCGATGGCCGCGGCGTAGAAGACGCCATCCACGCCGAGGTACTTCCCGATGGTGGCCACCTCGCCCTGCTGCTGGTACTGGTTCTCGAAGCGGCCGTCATCGTTGAAGTCAATCAGCACGTAGTCGCCGACGGCGCCCTGGGTAGTCGGGTCGTTGAACGTGCCGTTCGCGTTGTGGTCCACCAGCGCAACCAGGTGCACGCGGTCGCCGAACTTCACCTTGCCGATGCAGTAGCCGGCGTTGCGGTATGAAAGGTGCGCATTGGTCTCGCGCACGATTCCGACCACCAGGAAGTGCTGTTGCACGGGGCCATCTTCGGCGTCGAACGAGATCGGAATCAGCGTCCCCCCGTCCTGGGTATCGGCGGCGGGTTTGAGGGCGAACTTCTCCTCCGCCTCGAACTTCTTGTTGTTGTTCCGGTCGAGCCAGAGCAAATCGTAGTACTTTGCGTCGGGGGAGCTCTTGTCGAGGATCACGGAGCGTCCGCCCAGCGCGCGCCCGTAAAACGGCTTGGGGGCTGCGAGGGCCGGAGTCTCCGCAAACCCCGCCGGCGGCTGCGGTTGAAGGCTCGCCCACCCTCCCCCCGGCTCGCCGATCTCCCGCTCAACCTGCTTGCTGACGCGATATTGGAAGAAGGTCTGCTGCGCGAAGGCGCACGCGCCGGTGAGGACCATCAGGGAGGCAAGGAAAAGAGAGTGTCTTCGCATGGCTCGCTCCTCAAGATTGCCAGCGTTTGTCCAACTGCGCACATGTTATCCACGCCGCTCCCGAGTGTCAATAGGGGATTGGGAGAAAGGAACAAATTGCGTTGGGGAGGGGAGAGAGAGAACGGCAATTGACAATTGATGATTGATGATTGACGAACGACAACATGGACAGGCAAGCCCCGCCCCGTTCGGCGAGCGGAAGAAGCTGTCTAGGTTCTTGACACGCCCGGAATCGTGGCCTATAGTTAGGGGTAAGGGAGGCAAGGCACGGTTCTTCGTGGGGAGAGCAACTGCGGGGTTGCGGCAACTGGCCTCTTTGAGCCAATGGGGCGCAGGCGCCGCCGGAGGCAGTGTCATGGAAGGCATCGAGGCAAAGGTCCGGCTGGTTGAGGATAAGACCGAACGTCTGCGAGCTTTCTGCACGCTCACGTTGGACAAGGAATTCGTCGTTCGCGACATCAAGATCATTGAAGGGGTCAAGGGACTGTTTGTCGCGATGCCGAGCCGCAAGCTGACCGACCACTGCCCCAAGTGCCGCATCAAGAACCACCTGCGCGCCAAGTTCTGCAACGAATGCGGCAGCCGGCTGCCGGGTAACCGCGCGCCGGACCCCGCGGAAGGGGGAAGCAAGCTGCATGTGGACGTGGCGCACCCGATCAACACCGATTGCCGGGCGCGGTTCCAGAAGGCGATCCTGATGGCGTATGAGCGCGAGCTAGAGCGCGCTAAAGCGCCGGACTACGTGCCGCCGGATTTGGATGCGATGGATAAAGAGCACAAGTGATTCAGAAGTCAGAAATCGTCCGTCCCCTCATTCCGTCTCCGCCACGAGGTCATATTCCTTCCATCCGGTAATCCGCACCTTCGCGAGCTTTCCGGCATGAAGGTTCCGGCCGGTGACGATGGTGACGCTGTCCACGTCGGGCGCCTGGATGGCGGTGCGGGCGAGCCATGAGCCATCGGGGCGGGGGACGTCAATCAGCGCCGCGGCGCGGCTTCCCACCAGCGCGCGATTGCGCGCGAAGGCGATCTCCTGCTGCGCGGCCATGATCTCGCGCCGCCTTCCCTCCGCGGTGCGGCGCGACACCTGGGCGCGCATGCGCGCCGCGCGCGTCCCCTCCTCGCGCGAGTAGGCGAACACGCCGAGGTACTCGAAGCGCAGCCGCCGGACCAGCCGCAGCATTTCCAGGAACTGTTCGCGCGTCTCGCCGGGGAAGCCGGTGATGAGGGAGGTGCGGATCGCCACCCCCGGCACGCGGTCGCGCAGCCGCTCGATCAATCCCAGCACCTGCGCCTGCGTCACGCGGCGTCCCATGCGCTGAAGTATCTCGTCGTTGAGATGCTGCAACGGCAGGTCCACGTAAGGGACCAGCCGCGGCGTTCGCGCGTACGCCTCGACCAGCGCGTCGCTGAAGTGCGCCGGGTGCGTGTAGAGCAGTCGCAGCCAGTGGAGTTTCGGGATGCGCGACAGCCGCGCCAGGAGTTGGTGGATGCGCGGCGCGCCGGGGAGGTCCGCTCCGTAGAGGCTCGTGTCCTGGCCGATGAGGTTCAGTTCGCGCGCGCCGCGGGCGACGAGTCCGCGCGCCTCGGCGAGCAGTTCGGCGGCGGGGCGGCTGCGGAAGGGGCCGCGAATCTGCGGGATGGCGCAGTAGGCGCAGCGGTTGTCGCAGCCGTCGGCGATGCGCAGGTAGGCGGTATGTCTCGGCGTCAGGAGGAACCGTCCCGCATGTGCGCCCGCGTGTGCGCGCAGGCCGCACGCGGCGAGGATCGCGTCCTGCTCAGCCAGGCCGAAGATGCCATCCGCTTCGGGAATCTGCCCGCGCAACTCCGCCGCGTAGCGCTGGGCCAGGCAGCCCATCACCAGCAGCGCGCGGCAGCGGCCGGTGCGCTTGAAGCGCGCCAAACGAAGGATCGTTTCGACCGATTCCTCCTTGGCGGGCTGGATGAAACCGCAGGTGTTGACCAGGATGACGTCGGCCTCCTCGGGAGGGGCGTTGACGACGGCCCCGGCGGCGGCCAGTCGCCCGAGGATGCGCTCGGAGTCCACCAGGTTCTTGGCGCAGCCCAGGCTGGCGAGGTGGACCTGAAGGGGGGCGCGTTGCATCGCACTCGTGTTCGGCTTCATAACTGTGGTCGCTTATGCGAGGACGGCTAAGTGCGGATTGACGAATGACGAAGCACGAATGACGAAGGAATGACCCAATTGCCCAATCACCCAATCACCCAATTACCCAATCACCTAATCTCCGAATGGCGGGTGACTGGGAGACTGGGTGATTGGGAGAGTTCGTCATTCCGGCTCCTCATCGTCCTCCTCCTCGTCATCATACTCATCCTCTTCGTCGTCAAACTCATCTTCCTCATCGCCGGCAGGTTCGGCCTTGTCCGCCCCGGCAGGGGAAGATGAAGGGACGGGCGGCGCGTCCGGGACCTCCGGCACGTCGGGCAGTTGAATTTCCGAAACGGACTCAGGCCATTCCTCCTCCGGCTGGTCCGTTTCGACCAGCGCTCCTTCGGGAGGAGCCGCCGGGCCCTCGACGGGCGCCGCGGCGGCCGCTTGCTCGCCGGTCGAGGGCAAGTCGGGTTCGCGCTCCTCGGGGGGAACATAGATGAGCCATATCTCCCCGAACGCCCCTTCCTGGTCGGCCCGCATTACTTGCAGCTTGACCAGTTCCAGCAGCGCCAGGAACGTGCCCATCAGGCGCGGGCGGCTCACCTGCCCCTCGAACACCCTGAGAAAGCTGATCCGCCCGGCCGTGCGCACGCGCTCCTCCAACTCCGCTTTGATCTGCTCCTGAGGGATGTTGTCGAGCACCAGCCGGTGGAACGGCTTGGAGCCGGTCTGGTCGAGCACCTTGTTGAAGGCCTCGATCAGCGCCCAGAGGCTCACCCCGGCGGGCGTCTCGGCCCGCAGGTCGCGCGGGCCGTCCGGGCGCTCCCCCGGACGCGTGAAACGCTCCGACTGCATCTGGGCGCGCTCGGTCAGCGCCAGCGCCGCCTCCTTGAAGCGCTTGTACGCCATCAACTGGCGGACCAGTTCCAGGCGCGGGTCCCCGCCCTCCTCCTCCTCCGGCATCGCCTCCGGCTCGGGGGTCATCATCCGCGACTTGATCTCGATCAGCGTGGCGGCCATGACGATGAACTCCCCGGCCACGTTGATGTTCATCTCCTGCATCAGTTCCAGGTACTTCACGTACTGTTCGGTGATGCGGGCGACGGGGATGTTGAAGAGGTCCACCTCTTCGCGGCGGATCAGGTAGAGCAGCAGGTCGAGGGGGCCGCTGAAATTGTCCAGTTCGACGCGGTAGTCGGCGGAGGATTCATTCATGTGTCAATGGTCAATCATCAATGGGCAATTGGCAATGGTCAATGGTAAACGAACGGCAGGGCGCGCGGCAAGTCGGGACATCCCCCTCGGAGGCCGTTGCCGTACATTGGCAATTGACCGTTGCCCATTGACAATTGATAATTGCCTACGGCTGCGCCGCCGGAATCTTCAGCTTCTGCCCAACCCGGATCTTCCCGCCGTCGGCCAGACTGATCCCGTTTTCCCGGGCGATGGTGGCCCACTTGTTCTCAGTCCCCAGGAACTTGCGGCTGATGGAGCGCAGCGAATCACCCGACCGCACGGTGTACTCGATGTAGCGCTTGGCGGGCGCAAGCGTCGTGGTCGGGCTGGTGATGTTCAGCACGTTGATGGGCGGCTGCACGCGGTTGGGCTGCACCGGGGGCGGAACGTAGTTGGCCGTCCGGATGGGCCCGCCGCTCTGAGTTGGGCCGCCGCGCAGCGCCGCCAGCGCGGCGCGATCGCTGGCCGCGACGCTGGAGAGGTGCAGCAGGCCGTACACCGCGATGGCGACGATGCCGGCGGCCACCGCGCCCCCCATGGCGGCCATGCGCTTCACGCGCTGCAGCCGGCGTTGGATCAGCCACATCTCCTGCTCGGCGCGCTTGTGAAGGTCGGTCGCCTCGCGCTCGAAATGCGTCCGCAGCGTCTCCAACTCCGACTCGCGCGCGGTGATCTTCTCCTGCAACTCCTCGACCGCCTGCTCCTGCGTCTGGATCTGGTCGCGCAGTTGCGTATGCTGCTCCTCGCTGTTGGTGAGGTCTTTCTCCAGTTCGGCGATCCGCTCCGACTTGGCCTGCTCGCTCTCCTTCAGGCGGTCGGCCATGTTCTTCACCGAAGCCAGTTCCGCGCCCGTCTTGGAAATTTGTTCCTGCGCGGCGTCGAGCTGCCGCAGCCGCACGCCCTGCTCCTCCATCTTGGAGGCCAGTTCGCCCGCGCGCGCCACGGCCCCCTCGCGCTCCTTGCGCTCCTTGGCCAGCTTCTCGTGGATCTCGCGCAGCGTCGCATCCTTCTCCGCAAGCACGGAATCCTTCTGGATCAGCGCCAACTCGCGTTCGCTGAGGCGCTTCTCGATGGCCTGCCGCGCCTCGATCAAGCGCGTCATCTCTGCGCGCGCGTCGGCCAATTCCTTCTGGACAGTCTCCAACTGGGCGGCCTGCGCGCGCAGGTCTTTCACCTGGTCGCTGTCGGCCTTGAGACGCGTTATCTCCGCCTGCGACTTCTGGATCTGCGCCGCGATCTTCTGGCGCTCCTTCTCGAACTCCTCCTGCGACTTGGCCATCTGGGCGGCGAGCTTGTCGCGTTCTTTCTGAAGCGCGACCGCTTCTTTCTTCACGGAGGAGAGCTCTTTCTGAATGGCGCGACGGTCGGGTATGGGGGGAGCCTCGGGCGCGGCGGGTGTTTCCGGCGCGGCGGGCGCTCCCGCGGCAGGGGGTGCTTCCGGCGCAGTAGCGGCGACGACGGGCGCGGCGGCGGGGGAAGAGGGCGCGGCGACCTCAACAGGCGGCAGCGTCGTCGGTGCGACGGTGGGCGCGACGTCCAACTGCGTCACCTGTTCCGATGGTGCGGCGGCCTGCGCCGGCGCGCTCTCCAGCAGCTTAAGCACCTCCGAGCGCAGCGGCTCGGGCCGCATGCTGGCGATAATCCGTATTCTATCGTCCGGATACCCTTTACGCCGATAGTCCGCCACGAATTCTTCCGCACTCCTCATGGCGTTCCTCCATGCCCCAAACCACCATATTTGGGTGCCAACAGTTATAGCACCCCCTATGGAATGGATATTTTAGCAGGTTGCACAGTAGTGTCAACTGAAATCGCCGAATTTCCGCGAACCCGTAACCTTGGTCGCCGCGTCATTCGGCCCGTGGATATGGACAGCACTCCCCCGGATTTGATATACAGAGGCATGTCTGAAGATGGGGTAGTGGTTCACTTTGGCGCGGCGTTGCGTCATTGCGAGCGAAGCGAAGCAATCTTTTCGCGGCAGAAGCTCTTGGACAGGTCGGGGCGTTTACACGCAGAAAGATTGCTTCGTCGCTGCGCTCCTCGCAATGACACCGCGACAAAGTGAACCACTACCGAAGACGGGGACGGAGTTGCTTTTCTACAGGGAGCCATGCATGGATGTTCGCAAACTTGGTCGGCTGTGGGCGTTCTCCTGTTTCGCCGTGATGGTGGTTGTTAGCGCTCCGGCCTGGGCGAAGACGACCGCCTTCTTTGGGACAGGAAGCAATGTATACGGGCAGCTTGGGATGGGGGAGATACAGTCTCGTCCCACCTTCACCTTGATTCCCGGGATGCAAGACGCCGCGTCGATGGTCGCCGGCTCCTATACCTCCTTCGGATTGAAAGAGGGGGGAAACCTTTTTGCTGCCGGCGCGAACGGGTTCGGGGAGCTTGGAGTGGGTGAAATGCCTCACCAGCATTCATTCAGGGCGGTTACAAATCCCACGGGAGTGAACGCGTGTTCCGCCGGCAACTATCATACCGTGGCATTGAAAGACGGCGTCGTCTGGAGCACAGGGCTCAACGATAACGGCGCGCTCGGCCTGGGGGACTACGCTCAGCGGGATGTGTTCACTCAGGTGAGCGGCCTTACGAACGTGACCGCCGTCGCAGCAGGTGCGTACTTCACATTCGCGCGAAAGAGCGACGGCACCCTGTGGGGGACGGGGCAGAACATTTATGGCCAGTTGGGCCGCGGCTATACGACCAGTGGACTCGATCCCAGTCCTAACACGTTCGCACAGGCTACGGGCATCACCAACGTCACGGCGGTTGACGGCGGAGACTATCATGCCTTGGCGCTTGACGGCAACGGCGTTGTCCGGACAACCGGTCTCAATAACTCGGGACAGCTTGGAGTGGCCGACACCGACAACCGCAACGTTTTCACCCAGGTCGTCGGCATCACCGGCGTTGTCACCGCCATTGCCGCAGGCGAGATGCACTCCCTGGCATTGACCAGTGACGGCGTTGCCTGGGTGAGCGGGAGCAACGGCAACGGGCAACTCGGAATAGGCGCCGGCCCGGAGTTCGGCTCTTCTTTTCAGCAGGCGCCGGGTCTCACGAACATCATCGCCATTGCGGCGGCGAAAGCCGGCTCCCTGGCGGTCAAGAGCGATGGCACGTTGTGGGTGGCCGGCGATAACTCCGGCGGCGGACTCGGTCTTGGCAGCAAGCTTGCCGACGTCTATGCTTTCACCCGGGTGCCGGGCCTTGCCGGCGTCCACGCTGTGACGGCGGGATGGGGATTCGCCATCGTGCAGGCCGACTATGGGGTTCAGGTGACCTATCCTTCCGCTGCCGACATTACTCTGGAGCGGGGCCGGACGTATAACATCACATGGGACACCTTCAATCTGCCCCCCAAGAGCGCCGTGAAGATTGAACTGGTCAAGGGGGGCAGCGAGACCTGGACGCTTTGCGAGAGCACGACGAAAATGCCGTTCAAGTGGACCGTGGGCAAGATCGCCAAGGGTTCCACCCTCTACCCGAATGGAGACGACTACAGGATACGCGTGAGTGTCCTCGACGGCAGCGATTCCGACGAGAGCGACAACGACTTCGCCATCGGGCAAGTGGAAGGCCTCACCATCGCCGGACCTGCAACTGTTACAGGAGGCAACTCACAGCAGTACACCTGCACCGCGCAGTACGACCTCGGCGCGGACCAGGACGTTACCAACCTGGTCAAATGGAGTTGCGCGAAGATCAAGGGGGTTAAGATGGGCAAGACGGGGGTTCTGGCCACAACGGCGGTCGGCACGGACACCCCCTGCGATATCGCGGCTACCTACGGCAAGGGGAAGCCGCCCATCAGCGACACGCTGTCAGTCCTCATCACGAACTAGGCGACAGAGACGACGTTGGAGAGGAACTACCGCGTTGTGGCGCGGGTCGAGAGACCCGCGCCACAGTCGTTATATGGCCGGCTGGGGACTTCTGCGTTGTAGCCAGAAGCAGGGGCGTAGCATACTACGCCCCTACAACGGACGGCGCTCTTGAGCGGACAAAGCTTACGCTTCCTTCACAGCTTCTCTTGGTGCGCCGCGACGAACAAGTCCGACATCATATCCGAGAACGCCAGCAGTGCTTTGCGGATCATGAGAAGGAGAACGGGGAAGAGGATGTTCCAGAGCAAGGTCGAAGGCAGCGTGATCATGAAGCTGGCCAGAAGATTCTCAATGCCGTGGTAGCCGGTACGTCCCGAGAGGTTCATGTTCGCGAGCAGCAATCGGCCAACCGGGTTCCAAAGCAGGGCGACGAACTGGAAGACGGCGATCACCAGGAGCATGGTCGCCACCAGCTTCACCGACGCGCGAAAGCGGACGAACGTGGCGAACGGGAACTCGGAGGACTGCGCCGTTGCCTGCCGCGCGCGGCATCCTTCGCATAGCAGCGGCGGCTGCATCCCGGCGACCTTCTCCGGAGAGATCAACGTGCGGCAGACGCTGCACTGAGTCAGGTTCTCGGCCATGGTGCTTCCCCCTGAATGGAATGACTGCCCTTGGGCCGAAGGCAAGCTAGCAGGCGGAATGCAGGATGTCAATGAAACCGTTCCATCATGCGACACCCCCGGGCGCATTTTGGGCCGTATGTGCCACGATGCCGCAATTTCAGGCCCCGGCCCCAAAGTGGATATCGTCATAATTATGTAGTCTCAAAGCGGGTTTTCGGGTACGGGCGGCTGCTCAAGTGGGCTTTGGCACGCGCTTTGCTTCCATCCCTACCATTGTGTCAGGTTACTGTATCGCATGACTGCTTTGTCGTTGGTTTTATAGAAGGAGGACGGAGATGAAGGCGATGACATTGGCGCTGGTGGTACTGAGCGTTGTGATGCTCTTGGGCGTCACGGCGCGCGCGCAGGACGTGACGCCGCCTGAGATCGTCTCGGCGATCTCCAACCCGGGCTACCTCTGGCCCCCGAACCACAAGATGATTGAAGTGAAGATCAACGCGGTGGTGACGGACGACACGGATCTGGCGCCGACCTTCTCCATCATCTCCGTTGAATGTGACGAGGATGAATCGGCGGCGGATCCTGATGAGGAAGTGACCGGACCGGACTGGGCGATCATCGATGGCAACACCGTTGACCTGCGCGCGGAGCGCCTGGGTTCCGGCAGCGGCCGCACGTACACGATCACCATCGAGGCGAGCGACTCCACCGGCAACACCGTCACCGAGGAGGTGACCGTCCTCGTCCCGCACGACCAGGGAGACATGAGGGAGTACCGTCACGAGGTGAAGGCGCAGGAGAAACTCTTCAAGCAGCAACAGAAGGCAGCGCGCAAGGAGGAAAAGGAACGGGCCAAGAGCGGTCTGTAAGCCGGCGCGTCGGCAGGGCGGTGACTAACGATGGACGCTTTCCCCCTGGGCGTGTAATACGAGGGTCGAGGCCAGGACGGCCTCGACCCTCGTGCTTTCCCTCTTCGGTCCGGCGCGACGAGCACAATCACGAATATGTACTATGTACTCGTCTTCCGAGCCTGAGCCTCCGCCGTCCCGTCCTTGCTCGTCACCAGCGACACCACGACCAGCGTGATGAAGCTGAGCGGAATTGAGATGATGCCGGGATTGTTGAAAGGCACCGGCGCTTGCTTGGGGGAAAGGCCGTACTGCACGTACATTTCCGGGGAGAACAGGATCAGTCCCACCGCCGACAGAATCCCCACAATGATCGAGGCCACGATTCCCTTGGCGGTGGTTCGTTTCCAGAAGAGCAGCATCACTATGGCCGGCAGGTTTGCCGAGGCGGCCACCGCGAAGGCCAGGCCCACCAGGAAGGAGACGTTCATCCCTTTGAAGACAATCCCCAGGATGATCGCCACCAGGCCCACCGTGAAAGCGGCCGCCTTGCCGATGACCACCTTTTGCCGATCATTCAGTTGAAGAGCATAGAACCGGTCGAGAAGGTCGTGCGCCACCGCGCCGGAGGCGGCCACGATGAGGCCGCTCACGGTCCCCAGCACCGTCGCGAACGCAATGGCGGAGATGATGGCAAACAGGATGGGGTTGAAGGAACGCGCAAGCAGCGGACCGGACATGTTGTTGTCCGTCGGATCGATGACGCTGTTGATCATTGCGCCCAACCCCATGTACAGCGTCAGGATGTAGAAGAAGCCGATCGCCGCGATGGCAAGGATCGTTGACTTGCGCGCCGCCGCCGGGCTCGGCACCGTGTAGTATCGGATCAGGATGTGCGGCAGCGCTGCTGTTCCCAGGAACAGCGCCAGCATCAGCGAGATGAAGTCCAATCGTTCAAACCAGGTGCCCTCCACCTTGTACTTCAGCCCCGGGCGCATGATCCGGTTTCCATCGGTGATCGTCGGGCCGAAGAGCGTGACGCTGTAGCCGCCGCTGGTGAAACTCATCTCCTGCTTCCACCGCTGCACCTTGGTTTCGGGATCACTGAGGATGGCCAGGAACTTGAACGGCCCCACGGCGCCGGTCTCCGCCTCCTTGCCCTCCTTGCCGGCGATCTTCGTCAGACTCCCGACCTGAAGCTGCTGGTTCGGCTGCGCGGGCAGCCCGTTGATCATCCGTGTGCCGTCGGCCCGGACCGTCACGGAGGCCATTTCCTTTAGGATCACGCGTCCCTCGGCGTCGTTCCCCTCCCTCTTCCACCAGAAGGAAGTCACCGCAAATAAATCGCCGTTGCGCTTGATGAACCGCAGCCCGTTGATCTCGTCTGATTCCAGGTTCTTGTCGAGCATGAAGGTCAGCAACCGCGTCTCGAATCCATCCAGCGGCACCACGCGTCCGCGCAGCATCGTGTAGCTCCACGTCCCATCCGCGTTCCTGCCCAGCTTGCGTTCCTTGTCGAGCTTGTAGTAGGTGGCGCTCTTGCTTTCCTCGACGGCCGTAACGTAGTGGTCGTCATCCGGGATGAGCTTGCCGTCGCGTTCGGTCGCCTTGAGCGTCTTGTACTGGTAGAACTCGTTGTTCCCGCTTTGGTCCGGCGTGGTGGAAAAGCCGCGGATGCACACCATGACAACCAGCGCGAACGAGCAGACGATCAGCAGCGCGCCCTTGATGAACTGCACCCAGGTGGTGCTCTTCATGCCCGCCGTGGCGACGATGAAGATGACGATGGCGCCGACCATGATCACACCCACGGCGTGCGGCAACCCCAGCAGCGGAGTCACCAGCACGCCCGCCCCCACCATCTGCGGAATCAGGTAAAAGATCGAAACGATCAACGTGCTGATGGCCGCCGCCAGTTGAATGCCGCGGCTGTTATACTTGGAATCCACCGCGTCGGTGAACGTGTACTTGCCGAGGCGCTTCATCGGTTCCGCCACGATGAACAGCGCGACGACCCATCCGGCGAGATAGCCGATGGAATAGAGAAAACCGTCGTAACCGACCGTTGCGATCATGCCGCAGATGCCCAGGAAGGACGCGGCCGACAGGTAATCTCCCGCGAAGGCGATCCCGTTGACTTCCCACGGCACCGTGCCGCCGGCCGCAAAGTAGCCCGACGCGCTCTTGGTCTGGCGGCCCAGATAGATTGACAGCCCCAGAACAAACGCCACGAAGAGAATGAACAGGGTAATGGCCATTATCTTGTCTCCTTCGACGCAGCGCTCGGAAGCGGTTCGTGCGAAGGGGGTCGCGGCTCGGAGCTGATCTTCAGCGCCGTCTCTTGCCTGGTGCAGAAGCGGTTGTAGACCAGCGCCATCAGAAGCGCCGCGATGATCAGGAAGAACCCGTAGACCACCGCAAGGTTCAACCCGAAAATGACCCGTTTCTCCATGAGCGCCGGCTTCATCAGGTTGATCGCCACGAAGCCGGCGTAGACTACGGAGTACACCATGAACATCCAGACGCCCAGGCGCGTCTTGTACGACGCCGCCGGGTCGTGCTCCGACTTTGCGGCCGGCTCATGCAGCATGACGCCACCTCCAGGAAGCAGGTTCACCTCTTCTCAAGGGACTTCTGTGATATGCCAAGGTTCGATCTGCGACTTCACGAATAGGAGTCTATATCAAGTTCACAGTCGAATAGCAACGCAACTCGCATCCAAGCCGGGCAGACGAAGAACGCAACAACGCCAGCGCGGCATTCCGCGGCCACGCTGACGACGGACCGCTGCAAGCGTTTGACGACGACAAGCTGTGTTGGAAAGAGGGGGAATCGGCTTTCATCAACACAAACAGGGAAGCGGTGGAACTGGCAGACGTATCGGGATCGAAAACCGGCGCATAGTCCGATAACAGGGCCGCACACGCAGGGGCGCGTGAAGTCCGGCCCTTGCACGTTGCGCCGCGACAAACGCAGAAGGCCTCAGACTCCGGGTGGTGGTTCTTAATCCAAGCGGCGACATGTCGGAATTCTGTGGACTAGTTCGTGCATGTGGCGTAAACTGAATAAGTAAGGGGTAGCGGAAGCACTACGCGCGCCGGATGGTGCGTAGCGCGAAGGACACGCGATGGTTGGAACGCGACGGCCTAGTCCACGATGGGTGCGAAGTGGCGTGCCACTGACGATTCCCACGGTGTTCCGCGAATTGGTCAATGCCTGCGTTGCGGGGTTCCGGTTCTGCTGGCTGGCAGGGACTTCAGGGACGGGGCCGGCCGGCCCTACCGTGCCCCATTCCGCATTTCAGACTCCGTGGTTCCAGCGCCCCGCGCACCTGCTGGGGATCGGCGACAGCGTGACCGCCGGCACTGGCGCCACGCCGGGGCACTCCTATTTCGAGCGGTTGGCCATGAACCCCGGTGACGAGCTTGAGGACATGCGCGGCTCATGCTTATCGGCCGTGATTCCCAATCTCACCGTGCAGAATTGGGCTGTGCCGGGAAGCGACTCGATCCAGCACGGGGAGGGACAGATTCCGCGTCTGACCCCCGCCGGACCGGACGTGATGGGCATCGTGGTCATGACCACAGGGGGAAACGACATCGTTCACGACTACGGACACAGCCCCCCGCGCGACGGCGCGGTATACGGATGCACGATAGCGCAGGCGGCGCCGTGGATTGCCAGCTTCGAAAGGCGGCTCGATGGGATGCTCACCAGCGTCCGGGCGTCCTTTCCCGGCGGCTGCCACATCTTCCTGTGCAACATTCAGGACCCAACCGACGGCACCGGCAGCATCCTGGGCGCGGTGTTACCCATGTGGCCGGACGCGCTTCCGGTCCTGAACGCCTACAACGTCATCATCTCCTGCTGCGCGCAGAAGCACCCGAACGTCCATGTCGTAGACCTGCACTCACTCTTTCTGGGGCACGGCCTTCGCTGCCGGCAGTTCTGGCTGGCCTCGTACCATCCCTTGGACCCGCATTACTGGTACTCCATGATGGCCGACCCCAACGACCGCGGTTACGACGCCATCCGCCGCCTCATGCTCAACGAGATGGCGAAAGTCCTGGCGCCGAGCGACAACTGACAACCGCCGCCGAAGGGCGCGGTCAGGGCATGATCGTGAAGGCGTCCGTCGCGACAGCTTCCGGCATTCCCTTGAGGACGATCTTGACGTCGCATGGACTCCCGGTACTCAGTCCTTTTGGCACGGCGAACGTGGCGCTGCTGACGCCGGTTGCGGGATCCATCGTCCAGGTGATCACTTTGCCGGATTTGGCGATGATTCCCTTGGGGCCGTTGCCGACGAGGTAGATCTTTCCCTTCTTGGTTGTGAAGAAGCTTCCCGTGACGGTGACCGTCGCGCCCACCGCGCCCGTTGCCGGGTCAACCGTGTCAATCGCGGGCGGCTGGACGGTGAACGCTGCCGGATAGACGCGCGCCTGCCCGCCCTTTGGCTGGACGCTCACGCCGTAAGCGCCGGGCAGCGGCGCTTTGGACACCAGACAGGTGATGGTGCTGTCATTCCAGGACGAGACCTTGAGGCTCGCCTTCGTGTCGACGAACGACACCGTCCCGCCATCATTCCCAAATCCGGACCGCTCCATGGTGAACGTCGTCCCCGCGGTCCCCTCGGTCGGGACGCATGGTGGCGGGGCGGGGCTGCCGACGAGTGTCACGTCGTCAAAGCAGAGCGACTTCCCGCCCGTGACGGTACACCCAATGCCGACCCAGACGGAACTGGCATAGTCAGTGTAGTCGGGCAACGCCCCTTCATAGAGAGCCCAGCCGTCCGCGTCGGCATGACGGTAGATCGTTGTGTAGAGATAGCCAATGCTTCCCCCAGGCGCTACCGTGGACTGGCATCCCCCCAGGCGACGTCGCTGCCTTCCGTGGTGTCCTGGTGCATCCAGAACCGGATTTTGAGGTCCTTGTAGTTGGTGCAGTCATAGGCGGTTGTGTTCCAGACATACTGGGTTACGTTGCCGGCGATGACGAGCATGTTCGAGCCGCCGTGCGGGGTAACTGCCACCGGATTCGAGGCACTGGTTGCGGTCTGGTAAAGCGAGCCAGCCCAGTTCGCCGGCAGCGCGGGCGGCGTTGCGCCCTCGAAGTCCTCCGTGAACAATGTGACCTCTGACCCCATTTGGACGACAGGTTGCGCGAACGCGGAATGGACCCCCATCACCGCCACGACGATGGCGATCCCAACACGGCATGTCAAGGACGTTCCTGTGTCAATCACGGTCTGCTCCTTATCTTGCATTTCCGGGTGGCTTGCGGTTCATGACCGCAGCGAGCCCTGGTGGCCGCATTTTACACTCTGTGGACGGTTTATCAAGGCGAAACCGGCCGTGGCCCCACCAAGGCGGCTTGATCGTCACGGCCAACTTGACGGCTCGGGCCGGGTTCGCCAAGGCGGGACGAGTTCAGGGGCGGTTCATTCCGGAGACCGAGAGCATAAAGATCATCACGTGCGTGACCATGATGAGATTGGCGCACAGATGAACGCCTGCGCCGATCCGCAGCCAACGCTGCCATGCGGGCCTGGCCTGCAAGCCCTCGTAGTATCTCATGGCCAGGATCAGCGCCATCGGAAAGCCCGCAAGGACGTACTCCGGATGCGGCGCCCATCCGAGCGGGAGGCCGAGGGAAAACCACAGGAGTCCGGCCATGGCCCCGAATGCCATGAGGCTCAGAATGATATCCTCCGACGTCTGCGTCCGACGCCGCGCCACACCCCAGGAGACCTTGCCCAGCTGCACTATGAACATCCCAAACAGCACCGAGCCCGACCAAATGCAGAGGATGCTCAGCCAGGTTCGCTCCGGGGATTGAAAGTACTCGTAGAGTTCGAAATTGTATGCGTACATGGCCGTCGAGGTGCTCGCCGCCCTCAAAGTCGTTGGGTCCGTGATCGGTTTCGGCAGGAACAGAATGGAGAGATCCGGCTCAAAATATGCCCCTGCAATATCGTCGCAATTGAGGCTCACGCAGCCGAGGCTCTGGCCAGCCGGTCCGCGATAGTAATCCTTGACGCCGCTCGTCAGCCAGGCAAGCTTCTTGCGCCCCGATTCGGTCCCCCACGCGGGCCAGTTCACGGCCAGAATGACGGCCACAATCAGGCCGATAGTCGCGCCCTTTCCGCGGAGGGAAAGGGTCTTCTGCGGGAGCAGAACCAGCGCGCCGAGCAACGCCGCCACCGGTATCAGCATGGTCGTCTTGAAGGCGATCCCCACGGCGGCGGCGAACGACAACAAGACCAGCCAATGCGGCTTGGGGCCGTCGCGAGCGACGCGGAGAAAGAGATAAGCGCAGGCGGCGCCGAGAGCGAATACGTAGTCGTCCTGGTTCCAAATGCCGGCGCAGAAGAAGATGCGCGGCGACGAGGCGATCAGGGCGAAACCCAAGAGCGCCAGCCACGGCGTCTTCAGCGTCAGCTTGAGCGTCTTCCACAGCAGCCACAAGCCGAAGATATGGACGAACACCTGCAGAAACCAGCCCACTTGCAGGAGCCGCTGGCTATCCTGCACTCCGAGGATCCAATGGGCGGCGTGGGCGACCGCCGCGTTGACCTGATAGAAGGTCGGAAAGTGGTTCCAGAGATAGTTCCCGAAGAAGTCCCATGCCGGCCCTCGCCCGAAGTAGATGTCCTCGAAGTAAGAGCGATGGGCTTCGATGTCGTAGGCGCAGGGGTATTGCTCCGGTGTGACCGTTTTCGCGCTGAAGACGTAAAACGCCTGAAAGGTGATGGACACGAGCGTGAAGGCGAGAAAGAGGCCGTGTTCCCGGACCAGGCAGAGGAAGACGGAGGAACGCTCCGGACTTGCGGCGGCAGGAACGCTCGACGCGACTGCCTCAGTTGTCCTCATGCCGGGCGTTACCTGCGATTCTTCGGACGGTCGGCGATTCGCGTCCATCGCGAACCCGCTCGGCAACCTTCTACCTTCCCGGGGATGAAAAAGCAACTGGATTGGAAACCAGAAACTCACTGAGCGCCGCATCATTACGTTGACGTCTCGTAAGGGCAAGGCATGCCTTGCCCCTACAATCCTTGGCTATGTGCTTTGCTGGCAGAGGAGCGGTTGTCAAGCTGACTATGCGGCGCTGAACAGAACGCCATAAGACCGCCGCGCCTCGCCAGGCGACCGTCACGGCGTGACGGTGATGCCGAGTTCCGCTGAAATCAGCGACTTCCCCTTGCCATAGGTCGCCGTGATCGTGCAGGGCTGATCATGGCTGACGGATGGCGCGGTCAGCAGGCCTTCCTTGTCGATCTCGAACCCCTTGTGTGCCCTGTTGCAGCTCCACCGGGCCTCATCGGTAACGACCCGGTCGTCGCCGAAGTTGTAGTGGGCGGTGCAGGTGTATTGCACGGGGTCGGCGCCGCTGGCGACGTTCGCCGGGCCGCTGACGGTAAGCGAGGTGACGCGCCCGATGGCGAACTCCTCGTCGCTCTCGTCCCCGTAGTTGCCATCGGCGGTGCTGGTGCGAATCCTGTAGTCCGCGCCGTCCGGATAGACGAGTTGCGTCTTGGATTTCCAGTTGCCGACGGTCCACTTGAACTGACCTTTAGCGGCGGCGGAGGAGAGCAACCAGGTCTCCGCGCCTCCCTTGACCAACTCGACCTTGAGCTGGACGTTCTTCGGCAGACTTGAGTTCCATGTGACGAGGACGGTCTTGCCCACCTCGACGCACACGCCGGAGTCGGAGGGGAAGATGACCTGCATGAACTGGCGCTCATATGCGCCGATGTCGGCATAGTCCGGGACGCCGCTGCCGGTGTTGGCGATGTCCGGGTCGTCCACGCGGAAATTGCCCTCCTCGTCCTGGGAGGGGGCGGCGCCGCCATCGGCCGCGTCAATGCAGGGGGAGGCGCCCTGGAGACGGTAGTTTGCCAGGGCGGCGTTGACGAAGAGGGGGTCGGCGTCGATGTTGCCCCCGCCGTCTGTTCCGAACGCCGCCAGCCACGCCGCGCTGCCGCCGCTCCCGTCGATATCGCAGTAACGGAAGGCCGGGTTGCCGTCATTGTTGTACACTTCCGCGCCATTCGCGGCGCTGTCCCCCCACAAGATGCAGTTCGTGACGTCGGCGGAGGAGGAAGTCCAGTTGGAAATCCCGCCACCCCACGCTGCCGAGTTTCCGTTGAACGTGCAGTTTGTCACCGTGGGCGACGGAGACCAGACGTTGAACATCCCGCCACCGTAGTTCGCCGTGTTGCCGCTGAACACGCAATTTGTGACGACCGCGGAGGAGCTGTCGTTGCGCATGCCGCCCCCGAATTGGGATGACGGGTCGCCGATGCACGAGTTGCCGCTGAACGTGCAGTTCGTGATCGTCGGGTCGGAATTGCCGTTGTACATCCCCCCGCCGCCGCCCGTCGCGGTGTTCTCGCCGAATGTGCAGTTCGTGATCGTCGGGACTGAATTGTCATTATACATCCCGCCGCCGGCGCCCGTTGCAGTGTTTTCGCTGAAAGTGCAGTTCGTGAACGTCGGCTCGGCATTGCTGTTGTAGATTCCCCCGCCGCCGTCCGACGCGGTGTTCCCGCTGAACGTGCAGTTCGCAATCGTCGGGGAGGAACGATAATTCAACATGCCGCCTCCCCAGTAATGAGGGAAGCTGCCGTCTGCCGTCCCGCCGGTGATCGTGAACCCATCCAGGACGGCGGTGGCGTTGAGACCTATATCCCAATGATAGAAGACATGGCAGCAATTATCAGCGCTGTCTCCTTCCGCGCCGATATCCCCGCTCAGTGTGGTCACGTTGAGCGCCGGGTCGCGCTTGTCGCGGTTGCGCTCGTTTCCCTTGAAGCCGCCGTAAATCGCCACGCCGTTCTTCAGCCGGAAGTGTTTGCCGCGGTCGCCGATCCCCAGGCCGTAGTCGTCGGTGGGATAGTACGTGCCGGCGGCAACCCAGATCTGGTCACCCGACCGCGCCGCTTGACGCGCCGTCTGCAGCAGGAGATACGCATTGGTCCATGAAGTCCCCGTATTCGTTCCCACAGCATCGCCCTTGACGTAGATGACCTTCGCTGAAACGGGAGATGCGAAAAGTGCGAGCATGGATGCGGTGATAGCTATCAGACTCAGGGCGAAGCGGCGCATTTCGCAGGCCATCTCTATCTCTTTCATTCTTGCACCGAGAAACCTCGCGGCCGGACGAGTTCGAGCCGGGATTCCTCGGATGACTTACAGTTCACACGCGTGCCCTGCCGCAGCAACCGCATCGGTTGCGAAGGCTGGGGTCTTGTGAATCCAATTGGCAGTATCATAGCTTCCACGAGTGCAAAAACCAACGGGATTTTGTCCCAGCCGGGGGGCATTCCAGAGCGGTTTCAATAATAGTGTGGCCGCACAGTTGAATATATCCCGCAGGCCAGCAACGTTCCGTTACTCCGCTACACAAAGCGGCATCAACTTGGCGCACACGCACGCGGCGGCCACACTATTGTTTAAGATGCTCTAAGTTCCACGCGGTCGTGATCGGCGTCGCCCATGTGCGGCGCGCCAGGCTTTCCATGCAGGCGGTCGAGCGGGAGCTCGACAGCGGGAAGATCGGCGACGTGCTGGCATGTTCCTGCATTTTCGGTTACGATCACCGTACCGCGAGGCCGGACTACCGCAACACGTGCTGGACCCATCGCGAGCAGGGGGGTGGCGCCGTCTTCGACATCTCCAGTCACGCCACCCACGTGCAAGGGTATATGGGGCCCGTCAGGAGCGTCATGGTGGACTACGAGCGCCTGCAGATCGAAGGGACACAGGCAGAGGATACGCTTGCCTATCTGCTGCGCTTTCGGAACAGCCCAGCCATCGGCTCCGTCCATATCGTCGCATGGCAGGCGCATCGCACCGACCAACTCCTCCTCTCCGGGACAACAGGCGGCATTTTCTGCGGTTCCTGGGAAGGGCGAGGTCATGTGCTCGCTCCTTGAGGCGCGTCACACGATTGAGGTCTGTCTCGCCACGCAGGAGAGTGGGCGGCGTCGCACGGAAATCGTAGTCGAGCAGCGTCAGGGCAACTTTAGTCGAAGCTGATGGCCACATGGGCCTGAGGCGAACGAGAGAGGATTAACTATGAGCGCACTGGTTTCGAATCCGAACAACATCCGTTTGGCAATGCTGGGGATGGTGGATGGCAACGGCCATCCCTATTCCTGGAGCGCGATCTTCAACGGATATGACCGGCAGGCCATGTCGGAGTGTCCGTACACGGGCATCCCGAAGTATCTCTTCGCGGAAGACCCGAAGACCCTTCAGATCGAAGGCGCTCGGGTGACGCACATCTGGACCGAAGACCCCAAGGATGCGTTGCACGTCTCCAAGGCTTCCAGAATCCCGAACGTGGTCGAGAAGCCCACGGATGTCATCGGCAAGGTGGATGCGGTCGTCATCTCCACGGACAAAGGGTGGGAGCACGTCGAGCGCGCGCGGCCGTTCATTGAGGCCGGCCTGCCGGTCTTCATTGACAAGCCTCTCGTGGACAATGAAGCGGACCTGAAGGTCTTCCAGCGCTGGGTCCGGGAGGGCCGCCATATCCTCTCCTCCAGCGGAATGCGGTACGCGAAGGAGTTCGTGGACGTCAAGAAACGCCTGGGCGAGATTGGTGAGCCGCGCTTCCTGCTCAATACGACGCCGAAGAGCTGGGAACGGTACGGCATCCATGCGGCGGAAGGGCTGTACCCCATCCTCGGCCCCGGTTACCTCTCCGTCCGCAACACCGGCAGCAGCGACCGCAACATCGTCCACTGCAAACATCGGTGTGGCGCGGACGTGGTTCTTGTCGCCAGCAAGGACATGGTCGGCGGCTTCTGCCGTCTGTCGATCATCGGGACGAAAGGCGCCATCGACGCGCCCTTCGTGGACACGTTCTTCGCCTTCAAGAGCCAGCTCATGGCGTTCGTGGACTTCCTCCGGACGGGCGAACGCCCATTCCCGTGGTCGGACACGGTCGAACTGATGAAGATCATCATCGCCGGCATCCGCAGCCGCGATGAAGGGGGCCGCGAGGTGTTTCTGAGCGAGATTGGCGAGGAGTAGCGCGTCGTTGGCGCCAAGTCATGAGCAGGGGTGTGGACTGGCCAATTGAACGACGGCGACACTGCGAATGGCCTCCTGAGCGGCCAGCGCGATCCGCACACTCTCTCGCGCCGCACGGGCGCGGGCGACGGACTCGACGTTCCGGCCCCGCTCCCGCCCGCGGCATTCCAGGAAGTCCTGCCAGACGACGCGATCTCCGTGTGCGTCCTTGGGGTCGAACGACCACGTCTCGTCCGGGTCGCGGGGGCGCGCAGTCCAGGGCACGCTGCCGCGCCGATATAGGCGAACCTCATGGCGGTCGGCGGTGATTGCGCCGCGGTCGCCGACAACCTCCAGGTCATGCACGGTCATCGGCGCGAGGAAGCATATCTCCAGGCAAGCGCGCACGCAAGTGGCATATTCGACGAGGACGACGGCATGGTCGAGCAAGTCGCCGGGGTTCCCATCGACGGGAGGCGCCGCCTTGCCGCCGATGGCGCAGACGCGCTCGGCCTGGCTCCCGACAAGCCAGTTGAAGAGGTCGAAATGATGGCAATTCTTCTCGACGAGCGCGCCGCCGGATTTCGCTTCGTTGGCGATCCAGTTGTCCACCTTGGGCAGAAAGGGGCCGCGCAACTCCCGGTAGGTGACCAGGCACGGCCGGCCAACGACGCCGTCGCGCACCAAGTCGTAGACCTTTCGGTAAACGGGCATACTCCGCATCTGGAGGCCGACATAGAAGATGCCGCCGCTGGTTCGCTCGACGGCGGCGAGGATGCGGTCGCAGTCATTGAGATTGGGCGCCAGCGGCTTCTCGCAATACACGTCCAGCCCTCGCGCGAGGGCTTCGAGAGACATCTCCGCGTGTGTGTGCTGGGGGGAGGAGACAATGAGGACGTCCAGCTTGTTCTCGTCGAGCATCCGACGCCAGTCGGCATAGGGCTTGGCGTGCGGCAGGGCGGCCCGGGTCTTTTCGACGCTGGGTGGATGCGGGTCTGCGTAGCAGACGACCTCCCCGGTGTCAGCCACAACGATCTCTCTGGCGAATTCCCGCCCGCGGATGCCGACTCCGACGACGCCGATTCGTGGTTTCATCATGGTCATGGGTACCTGTAATGAAGGGCCGTCTCAACCATGGCAAGATAGTTCTCGAGAGGGACGCTGTCGTGTATCTCGGTGCTGGAGCCGACCATGAGGCGTCCGTCGGCATCCTCGATGGCCTTGGTGGTCGCGTCGCGGACTTCGGCCGGCGTGCCGAAGGGCAGGAGGCGGCTCACGTCAATCCCGCCGCACAGGAACAGGTGCGGGTGACGGCGGTGGATCTCGGCGATGTCCATACCCGCGGCGGTCTCAATAGGGTTAAGGCCGTCCACTCCGCTGGCCGCCAGGTCATCCAGGACACTCATCAGGTTTCCGTCGGAGTGATAGAGCACCTTGATATCGCGCCGGTGCCAGGCGTCCACCACGCGTTTCAGTCGCGGAAAGTACTCACGCTGCAGCCATGCGGGGGAGCAGAGCGTCCCCGAGCCGGCGGCGATGTCGTCGCCCAGAAATACCGCCGGCACGAGGAGGTCCGGCGGGAGATGCGCGATGAACTCGACGCCCCAAGCCGTGTTCCGTTCCAGCGCATCGGAGACGGCGTCCGGGCAGTCGGCCAGGTAGTAAGAAAACTGCTCCAGTCCCACCTCGTCGTAGAGCGCGAGGAACCCCGGGTTTGCGGGACTGTTCCAGAAGAGAAACACGTTACCCAAGGCCGCCTGGTCCTTCCGGTGCGCCGCGATCCATCGGACCATGCGCTCCTGGTCGGCCGCTCCCCAGGCGCGCGGTTCGTCCGGCCGCGCCCGATGTGCGCGGGCATATTCGTCGGCGGATGAAAAGCTCAGCGGCTGTTTCCACTCGGTCCAGCGCCTATAGACAACGCGGCGACCGTCGAGCGCAACTTCCTCGCGTTCGGCCTGCGGCAGGCGAACTTTGGGACGCGTGGAGTCCAGCATTTGGTGCAACGCGCGCGGCACGGCGTCCGCCGCGTTCTCCATCGTCAGGGGCCGACCCGCAAAGTGGCTGATAATGGCGTCGTTGCGGATCAGGTCGAAAAGCGGAGGGCGGTCGGGCAATTTTCCTTCCAAGACCGCGCTGACGCGCTCTTTCGAGTTCTGCATAGGCCTCCGATGGCTCGAAGAAGGGAGGGGCCTCGTCGCTAGGCCCGATACGGTCGGTTGATTCGGAGCAGTTCATCCGCCAGCGCGCTGAGCCGGTCATAGTGGACCGCATGCGGCGCAGTCAGGAGCGCGGCCATGACCTTCTTCGCGTCGTTCTCCATGGCGGCTTCGATGATCAGCGCCTGATAGTGCAGAGCTTGCGCGATGAGGCTGCGGACAGTCGCGGGCAGCGGTCCGCACGCAACCGGATGAATGCCGGCGCCGTCCATGAGGCACACGGTTTCCACCACCGCGCCGTGCGGGAAACCGGGCGCCTGGCCGGTGTTCTTGTAGTTGAGCACGTCCACCAGAGGCTCTCCCCCCTCCAGCGCGGCAATGGGACGGGCCAGAAGGTCGTTGCCCGGCGGGGGGTAAACTCCTTTCCCCGCGAGAATTGCCTCATACTGCGCGCAGACTTGCTTTGCCCGCGCCGCCCGAATGTCCGCCTGGGTCTGGCCGCCGGTATAGCCGTAACGCACAAGGTCGGACTTCGCCGTGAGAAACGGGTGGAAGAACTCGACGATGTGGTTCTCGGCGATCGTCGGAAAATAGCCGATGTCCCGGCAGAGGTCGAAACATCGCCGGTGGTTGCGAACACGGCGGCGAGCGTCCTCCGTATGGCAACGACTCAAGCGCTCTCTGTGGCTCAGGGTGGAGAGACGGCGGATTTCGGGATACAGGTCCCGCCCTCGGTGTCGCAGCGCCAACAGCCAGGAGCAGTGGTCCACCCCCAACACCTGAAACGATGCCTCCTGATGACTTGTGTAACCCAGCAGGGGACCCAAGGTGGCAATCGCATTGGCCACGCCGTGACAAAAGCCGGCGGCCTTGATCGAAGTCTCCTTGGAGACGGCCTGAGTCAGCGCGGTGAGCGGATTCGTGTAGTTGAAGAGCCAGGCGTCCGGGCAGAGTTCCTGCATTCGCCTCGCGAGGTTAACAATGAAGGGCACGTGCCGCAGAGACCGGGAAATGCCGGCGACGCCGTAGGTGTCGCCGATGGTGGACAGCGCGCCGTACCGGGCCGCGGTGGTGATATCGCGCTTGTGTGCGGCATCACCGCCGAGCGACACAGTCACCACAATGTAGTCCGCCCCCGCCAGCGCCTTGTCCAGACTGCGTGTGCGGACCACCTGCCAACCGGCGCGGTGGTCGTGGAAGAATTTGCGAATCAACCTCGCCACAAAGTCCAGCCGCGCCTCGTTGATATCCATCAGCACGAGCGTTCCGGGGTCCAGGTCTGTCGCCAGCAGGGACTGCGCCAGACGCAGCGTCCAGATGGCGCTCCCGGCCCCGATGGCCGCCACGCGCAGACGGCGCCGATTCGTTGCGGCTGCGGCGCGTATGGACATTCGGATATCTCCTGATGCCGTCAAGGCCGGAGCGGTTACTCCAGCGCAAGAAACTCGGTTTGCGTAATGATGCTTTCCACCGGGGAGCGAGCGGTTCCGGCGCGGCCCAGTGTGTATAGCTCCTGGCGTTGCTCCACACACAAGGCGGGGGACTTGTTCTGCGCATAGGCCAGAAGCCCTTCAAAATATGCCTGCGCCTCCCCCGTGCGGCCGAGCTCAAGGAGTATGCGCCCCTGCCAGTAACGATCGATCCAGACGCCATACCCCCAGCCTGGACCCGGCAGCCAGAACGCGCTCTCCTGTTCCTGGAGCGCCTCCTCCCAGATGCGACGGGCCTCTTCCGCGCGGCCCTGTCCGCGCAGGGCCAGGCCCAGCAAGTATCTCCCGCGGGCATGGGTGCGCACCTTGCCTACCGGCGGACCGAGGTGTGCGGGAAACTTGAACGACTGACGCAGGTCCTTTTCCGCTCGGATGAGTTCCCCCTTGCGGAGGCATTGGAAGGCCCGCACGTGCAGGGCCAGTTCATATAGGTGATAGTAGTCTTGGCAACTGTTCGGGAAGCGGGCGTTTCCGGCAATCGTCTCTACCGCTCCGTCACAGTCGCCCACGGCGACCCGGAAGTTGACAATCTCCTCCACCAGCCTGGTGGAAGCGAGCGCCGGGTCTTGGGTGAGTTTTCGGAACTTGCGGCGGTCATTGCGCGTCTTGACCAACCGCAGAAGATCGCCCCGGATATCCACGTCGCTTGAGTCCATGGCCAGCGCTCGGTCGAGCAGTGACTCGGCTTCAGACAGGTTCCCCCGCTTGCGGGCGATGGCCGCCATGAGGCGGTAGAGCACCGGGTCTTTCAGGCCGTAGCGCAACGCCGTCCGGCCATGCGCAAACGCCTCCTCGCAGCGCGCTTGCTTGCCTCGGAGCAGCGCCCGATAGTACTCCACGACCCCGTCGCGCGGGGCATACCGCGCCGCGACGTTGAGGATGGCCTCTTCTTCGTCACGGAAGGGGAAGACAAACGCGCGATCTGCCTGGAGGGCGGCGGTGAACGCCTGGCGCGCCGGTTGGCGCTTGCCCAGTTGGTCCAGCAGATAGCCGCGATACAGGTTGACCAGCGCGGCGCCCGGCTCGCGGCGGCATTCGCGCCGGATCTCACCGGTCAACTCAAGCGCTTCACGGAAAAGACCCGGCGCCATAAGATCGCAGACCAGTTCGAGCCAGGTCTGCACGTCCTGCCGAAGCCGAACGGCCAAGGCCCTCCCAGGTTTTGACCGCAAGAAGCCTCGAAGGGAGCCGACGCGGATGAGTTGCTCCACAACCGTTGCCAGCGCCTCGCTCGGCATGCGGCGACGGACTTCGGCGACATCCTCCTTCGCCGCGTCCTGGCGGCCTTGCTTTGCGAGCGCCAGGGCGCGGTAGAGCCTGCCCCGCAGATTATTGCCGTTGGCGTCAACGCACGCGTTCAGCCACTCGATCGCTTCTCCCACCCGCCTCTGCCGCAGGAAAAGGAGGCCGAGCATGAAGCCCGCGCGGTCCTCCTGGTTGTGGCGAAAGGCCATGCGCAACTGCCACTCAGCTTCCGTCGCTTCGCCTTGCGCCATGAGGCACAGCCCCTTGTAGAAATACGCCTCGCCGTCGCACGGTTGGCGCTGAACGGCTTTCTCCAGGTGCTCCTGCGCCTCCCGGACCAACTGCCGGCGCAAAAGCCATATGCCCATCCAGCGATGCGCCGCGGCGTGGTTCGGGTCCGTTTGAAGCACCTTCTGCAGCGCCGCCTCCTGTTCCTTCCAGGTGCGAGGGAAGTAACGAAGCTGCCTCTCGCACTGCATCATCAGGTCGTCGGCAGTCTTGGCATCCGAGGACCCGGCGAGGACGGCAACGCGGTCAATGGCGGTGTCGCCAGTGGCGTTGTTGCGGTGGAAGAAGGTCGTCAGGGGTTTGCCGTCCCGCAGAACGGCCACGCGGAACTCATCCCCGCGCGGGAATGGCACCTCGTATTGAACAGTCTCTGCGGCGGCAAGGTGGATGGCCCGCGTCGCAAAGAGCCGCCCCTTTCCGTCGAAGACCCGGATTTCCCCTTTGGGAATGGCCACCGTCGCGCACAGCGCAATCTGCGGCCTGGCCGCCCGCGGCGCGCATGAAAGCGCCACATCCGGCCCGGCGGCGTCCACGGGGCCCAGGTCGCGGATCGGATACCAGAACTCGCGCCAACGCTTCAGGCAGAACGGCGGATACAGTTCGTAATCCTCCTGGTCCTCGCAGCGGCCGGACTGGAGTTCAAGGAAATCCTGGCCGTCGGCGAACCAGTGAGCGCGATGCCTGGTATGGGCGCTGGAGCCCCATGTCCAGTATTTCTTCCCCGGCGCCTCATCGGGTGAAGCCCAGTGTACCATTCCAAACCGCCGGTCCTGGTCGTAGTAAGCGTAGTGGCCCTGGCGAACGTCCTTCATCTCCAGCCCGACCGGATGCGGCACGTTGGACGGACGGCGCATGTCCACCCCGTCGTACACCGGCCAACTGGCAACGCCGTATTCGCCTCCGTGCTCGTAGGCGCTGCACTCCGGATAGCTCACGTGCAGAGAGGGCGTGTGATGCATGCTCGCGTTGCCCCAGTACCGGCCCCGGCCATACATCAGCGTCCGGTTGTGGACGCGGACCTCCTGCTCCAGGCGCGCGACTCCGGGGCGGAGCGTCAGGTGCGCCTCCCAACGCATCCGCATCCGCAACTCCAGCTCGCTCATGACGATGGTGGCGCTGCCGTCGTCATGGCGCAGGGTTTGATATTCGCGCTTGCGCGTGTTGGTGATCGAATGGTGATCGGGGAAACTGATCTCGACGCCGCAGCCGCTGTACGTCCCGCCGGAGGTGCCATTGAGAAACGCCACGCTCACCTGCTCCACGGGATGAAAGATGTCTTGTCCGGTGATCTTATCCCGGCAGGAGTAGATTCGTCCGCCAAAATGCGGAAAGCAGATTACTTCCAGAAACTCATTCTCCAGATGCACCGCCAGATATTTCTGCCGGACCTTACGCCGGTCGCCTCTCAGGGAAGCGTAGGGGTATGGATAGCACTGTTCGTATTTGCCGAAGATTTCGTCAATATGCGGATGGCGGTCGTAGCCATCAAGAAGGTAGCTTGGCAGTACAATCCAGTCCTGCCAAGCGCGAACGGGCCGGTTGCTCATCGAAGACTCCCTATCGAACGATATGTCTTGCGGCACCATGAGGCGCAGTCGCGGAAACAGAGTGCATTGACCGATACTGGCCTGCCCTTCCCATGGCGTGAAGAGGAACGAACTTCAGCGTCCGCAACAATTCCTTGAAAAATATCCTTGACAAACCCGGAGGATGGTCGTATGATTAGCATAACACCATGTATGACTTCCTGTCAAGTCTTTCGTATGTTTCGCAGTCTTGGATAAGGAGCGCTACCCATTCGAACCTCCGTGGATCAGCCCAGCGGGACTAAATTGTACCTGCACCTGAAGCAAAGCATTCGCGACGGGAAGCTGAAGCCAGGTGATCGCCTCACTCCGAGCAGGGAACTGCGCGCCGCCTTCAACCTGAGTCACCACGCCACCCTTGCCGCGATGGAGCGCCTGGAGCGCGAGGGGTTCGTTCTTCGCAAGCAAGGTTCGGGAACCTATGTCAGCGAATTGCCAAACCATGTCGAATGGCGCGCTCACACGCGCACCATCCGTGTCATCGTCAGCACGGAAGGGACCATGCAGGAGGCATTCATGCGCCCGCTGGTGCAGGCGCTGCGCGAGCGACTCTCGGCGCTGGAATGTCTGCATGACATCGTTGCAGAGCGCCCCTCCGACGTAGCGGACATCATGGACTCGTCTGAAGCCGACGTGTTCGTGTGGGTCTGCCCGAGCGTACCATTGGACGTGCGCGCGCCTGCGGTTCCGGTCGTGATGGTGGCGCAAGACCTCGTGATCGCCTGGCCGGGCGCGACAGGGCGTGACGTTGTGACGGTGGATCACCGGCAGGGTGGCGCCGTGGCGGCAAAGCATCTGAAGGAAGCCGGCTGCCGACATGTGGCGCTCCTGGCGGCGCGAGGCATGTGGATCCCCCGGATCGCCCCTCTGGCCAACTTGCGGATGCAGGGCTTCAGAATGGAATGGGGCGAGGAGTTGCCGGAACCCGCTGTGGTGTGGGTGGAGCAACACTCGGTTGAAGATGGTGCGCGGGCCGTGAACCGCATTCTTGAGCTGAAGCCTCGGCCGGATGCCGTATTCGCCATGAGCGACGAATTGGCCATGGGACTCTCCTCCGCCCTGATTGCGCACGGATTGGAGCCGGGAAGAGACATCAAGCTGGTCGGTTTCGATGCTCAGCCGCAGATGTCCGCATCCAGTCTGGAACTGACGAGTGTGGCCGCCCCGGTTGCAGAGATGGGCGCCACGGCGGCTCTCCTGGCCGTGGAGCGCGCAGCGAATCCACAGATGCGCGCGCGTTGGGTCGCACTCGCCTGCGACATGCGGAAAGGAAGCACCGGGTGAGGGCTGACCACAACGCCAAGTGGGATTGGCGAAAGGAGGTCTGGAGGAAGGAACTGGGCATGGGGCGGGTGTTGGTTCACGCACATTTCAATGACCGGAAGGAGGGTTCTTGTATGGCGATGTCAAGACGATGGCTTTCGGCGTTCACCCTGATCGAACTGCTTGTTGTAATTGCAATTATAGCCATTCTGGCCGGCATGCTCCTGCCCGCGCTGGCCGCCGCACGGGAGAAGGCCCGCCGGACAGCCTGCCTCAACAATCTGAGCCAGATGGCGCGAGGACTGGAAAGTTACTGCAGCGACTATGGCCAGTATTTTCCTTCGAGCCCGCTTTGGGCGCCCAGGCCGGAGCAATACGCCCCTAATGCAAGATACTGGAATATCATGATGCCGCTGGATGACGGTTGGTACACGGATGCGCGCACCGGTCAGAAGATTCGGACCGGCGGCCTCTGGCAGCAGTATCCGATGGCTGAGCCGCCCGCTTCACCCTACGGGTCGCCGATGCTGTACCCCAACATTGACCGGCCCGCTCAGCCGGCCTGGAGCGAGGTGAACGGTCGCAACGTATTCTTCGGATCGCCGATGCCGCTGTACCGGACGATCTTTGCAGGCGACCCGCTCTTGACCGACTCCACCTACAACAGCCTGCCCGACAAGACGTACCCAGGCTACTGGACCGCCGGGGCGGACGGCAAGCTCTGGGTGGCGCCGAACGGCCTCGGGTATCTTGCGGCCTGTGGCTACATGAACGACCTCCGGGCGTTCTATTGCCCCAGCACCGGCGGATCCATGCCGGCCGACGGCCTGCCCCCCAGTGACAGCGGCACGCTCTCCGAGCCGGTCGCGTCGGCGGCCACCGGTCCGGGACACCTCCAGAAACTGGGCGGCTTCGACGCCAAGTCGGTGATGTATGGCGCCTGGCAGACCAAGTTTCCCGGACGCTGGCTCGGCTGGTCGGCGGACCCGGCCAACGTGCGGGGTCCGATCAGCTCGTACCGCCTCTGGTTTGGCCGGGCCGTCCAGTCCGACTACAACTATCGCAACGTTCCCTCCATGCTTTCCATAGACTTTGCGGTGGACATCGGGTTGCCCAGGTACCTGGTGTACATGAAGGGGACCACCCCGCGAAACGTCCTCCAGGCGGGCGCGCCCGTGTTCAAGACGCAGAAGACCCTGGGAGCACGCGCGATCGTAAGCGACTCCTTCTCGCGGCATGAGAAAGCCAGAGCCTCGGCGGACACGCCGAACTTCGGGAAGGGGCAGTATGCGCACCGCGACGGTTACAACGTGCTCTATGGCGACTGGAGCGCTCGCTGGTATGGCGACCCTCAACAAAGACTGATGTGGGGGCTCGGCACCGCCGGTGTTACGCGCGTCGCCGCCGCAGCGCCGACGAACCAGGACTATACTCAGGTCATCTATAACCTCCAGGCGAGCACGGTGGGCGACTGGGTGACCATGTCGGGCGCCACCCCGCACAACTGCAACAAGGAAATCGGCTCGCATGTCTGGCACGTTCTGGACGTGGCGAACAACATTGACGTAAACGCCAACTAGCCTTGGATCGGCCCCTCCGGCGCGCGGACGGCGGCGCGATGAAGTCGCGCAATCCACGCGTCCCGTGCCGGAGGGGCCGCTTCCGCCAGCCGGCCTGCAAAGGAGACCCCATGCAAAGAGCGTTGAAGCAATTCCTCCCCCATCTCGTTCTGGCGATGAGTGTCGCCATGTTTGTCCCGGTTTGTCTCGCGTCCGCGAAGCAGATTGTCGGCGACCCGAAGACCAACATCCCCAACCTGAAGTATTCGTACGCAGGCGGCAAGTTTCTGGTGGAGGACAAGGACGGCAATGCCCTCATCAAAGGTCCAAAGGAGGTCGCCTGGGTCTGGTCCACGGGGCGCAACAGCGTGACGTTTGACCTTCAAGACGAATACAAGCTCGGAAAGGTCGTGGTCGAGAGCTATCAGTACAGCGACGGCAATTCGATGGAACAGGTCCAGTTGAGCGGTTGGGCGGCGGAATCGGGCTGGAAAGAGATCGCAGCGAAAGAGGGGTATGTCCGCCCTGAGAAGTGCGTGGGCAACAAGATTGGAAAGTTGCAGACCATCACATTCGACGGTCTCCACGACATTGCCCAGAAAGTGACGCTGACCTTCAGCAATCCCAAGGCGGGCGGAATCATCAGCATTCAGAAGATCTCGATGTGGGGAGAGTTCCAGCGAAAGGGAGCCCCCGCCGCCAAGGAGGGGGCCGAATTGAGCATGGATGACCTCGAATCGGGAATCGCCGACTGGAAGTCCACGGAGGGAATCACCGTCGCGGCGGAGAAGGAACAGGTCCACTCCGGAAAGGGAGCGGTGCGCATCTCCTTCACGGGCGGGATGTCGCCGCGGACGTGGGAATTCTTCTGGCGTAGGTTCGACCCGGCGCGGAACCTTGCCGACTACACGCACTTGGAGTTCTGGATGCGGTACGAGGGGCCGCAGCCGGCGTCCCTCACGGCCAAGTACATCGGGTATGGCGCGAATGACGGCGGCGCGAAGGAAACGGATTGGGAGATGGTGACGGCGCTGCAACCCGGCGTCTGGCGGCAGTTCCGATACGCGCTCAGCCGCACGCCACAGGCCGGAAGCGTCGCAGAGATGCGCTTCTACGCGCGGCCCGATTGGTACCCCGCCGGAGAGAAGGTCAGCTTCATCATTGACGACGTGCGCGCCGTCCGCGCAGCCAAGGCGGACCAACCCGCGGGGGCGCCCACCGCTCGGACAAGCATCAGCATGTTCCCATGGAAACCGGCGACGCCGCAACCGGCGACGGACGGCCTCTCCCTGAAGCCGGCGATCCCGTTCGAGTTCATCCTTCCGGACACGGATATGTCGACGCGCCCCCCGCTGCAGGAGTTGACCTTGACGGCCTGTGCGGCGGAGCGGCCCGCGGTCACCTTCGCCGTCGGGGCTGCGCGGGAGATCAAGAACGCGCGCATGACTGCCTCGGACCTTCAAGGGCCGAACGGCGCGATCATCGCGGCTTCCGCGGTGGACATCCGCGTGGTGAAAGTCTGGCCTCAATCCTCGCGCGGCGCGTGGGAAGTGAAGCCGGACGGCCCGGACTTTCTTGTTCCGGAACTCCTGGTCTATGATGACGCCCTCGGCTTTGCCGATGGCTTCGTTGAAGACAACGGCTTGACGCACTACCAGCCGCCCCTGCCCATCCAGGGACCTGTGCGGACGGACATTCCGTCCGGAACGGTCAAGCAGTTCTGGATTACCGTTGCGCTCGGCAAGGACATCCCGGCGGGACTCTACCGGGGCGATCTGAAGATTCAAGCGGACGGGTTGACGCCGCGTTCCCTGCCCTTCGCCGTCACCGTCCTGCCGTGGGTCCTTCCGGCGCCCGGCAAGCTCTATGGCACGTACTATCGCGCTTACAATGAGCCGCAGGACCCCGACAAGTCGGGCGCGCCCAAGCCCGAATCCCAGTTAATGGCCGAGTTGCGCGAGATGAAAGAAGCCGGCATTGACAGCATCCCGCTCGGCACACTGCCCGATGGGGATTTCCTGAGCCGCCTTCGCGAGGCCGGAATGAAGGGGCCGGTCACGTTCTTTGGTCGCGACTCCGCGGAGTCGATCAAGAACACCGCGGAACTTGCGCGGCGGAACGGCTACGAAGCGTATTTCTACGGTTTGGACGAGCCGAACAGCGCGGAGAAGATCGCCAAGCACTTGCAGATAGCGCGCGCCATCGCCGCGGCGGGGGGCAAGTGCGCGGTCGCCATCGGCCCGGACTGGGCGCTGTGGCTCAAAGACCCCAAGGCCGTCCCTTATCAAGCGTCACCGGGGCCTGTGACGCCTCTCGACTGGGCCATTCTCGCCACCACCGTGGACGATGCCTCGTATCAGGGGTACGTGGACAGATTCACCGTCGGCAAGCTCCCCCGTACCGCGCCGCTTCAGACAATCTACTGGCAATTCTACATTGAGAACCCCACCTGCAACCGTCTCCTGGCAGGGTTTCATCTCTGGGCATCCGGCATGGACGGCGTCACCCCGTGGATTTACCAGAGCTTCCCCGGCATCTCACCGTACAATTCAGGCGATCGCCGGAACCGCGGAGGCGTCTACGCGGGCCGCACCTTCAGGGCGTGGTGTGTCGAATACCCGACTCAGGGCGCGCCGATCCCGACGCTCCAGTGGGAGGGGTTCCGCGCCGGCGTCGACGACGTGCGTTATCTGACCCTGCTGCAAAGCGAGATTGAACGCGCGCGCAAGGAAGGGAAGGGCGAGGCCGCGGATGGTGCCGCCCGAGCCATGAAAGAGATCTTCGCGCCGTTTCTCTCCCTCCCGCCGAAGAACCCCGACGGCAGCGTCATGGACGCCTCGCTTGGGCTCTACATCGAGCCGTGCCGCCTCGTCGAGGCCAGGCAGGCTGTCGTCCGCGCGCTGGAATCGCTCCGTTGACCGTGATCGCCGCCTATCCTGCACCGCGTCCTCATCGGGACAATGAGCCTGTAATTCCCGGCAAATTTCCGATACAATCAACGCCTGTTTCGGACCACTCCAGGCTTAAGGAATAACGCAATGACGCCGCGAGAACGTGTTCTGGCCGTGCTTCGGGGAGAACCGGTGGACAAGGTTCCCTTCACCATCTATGAACCCAAGATTCCGCAGTGTGCGGTGGAACGTCGCCTGCGGAACGAGGGGCTGTGCATCGTCAATCGGCTCTTCCCCGTCGTCAAACGAGTGAAGCCGAACTGCGTCACCGAGTCGCACACCTTTACCACTGCGAACGGTCGCCAGCGGATCCGCCATGTCACGCGAACGCCGGTCGGGGAAATCACCGAGGTCGTGGAGCTGGCCGGTTTCACAACTTGGACCGTCGAGCGGCAATTCAAGTCGCCCGATGACTACAAGACGTTGCTCTACATCGCGAAGGATACGCAATGCTTGCCGGATTATGAGGCATACGTTGCGGCAGAGAAGTGGATGGGTGATGACGTCATCCTGCGCGCCAACGTCCCGGCGCTCGGCCTCCATTGGATCATGATCGAGGCCATGGGTGTGGAAATGTTCTCGGAAGAATGGGCGGAACGGCGCGACGAAGTCCTCAAGTTGGAGCATGCGCTGAGCGAGAACGCGCGCAAAATGTTCCCGATTGTGGCGGACGCTCCCATCACGCATGGCAACATCGGCGGCAACGAAGTGCCGGAGGTGATGGGACCGCAGCGCTACCGCCAGTTCTGCCTGCCGCTCATCAATGAATGCGCCGAGGCGTTCCACAAGAAGGGCCGGCTTCTCGGCTCGCACATGGATGGCAACAACAAGCCGTGGGCCGCGGACCTGGCCGCCTCCGGGTTGGACTACATCGAGGCTTTCACCCCCGCACCGGACACCGACATGACGTTGCCGGAAGCGCTTCAGGTCTGGAAGAACAAGGTGCTGTGGATCAACTTCCCCTCCTCGATCCATCTCAGCAGTATTGAGAAGATCAAGCAGACGGCGCGCGAGCTGATCGAAGCCGCCGCGGGCACCAACCGCCTCATCATGGGGATCACCGAAGACATCCCCCCGGACCGATGGCAGCAGAACCTGCTGGCGATCTCAGAAGTGATCAATGAATACAAACGCTGATCCAGAAAGGCGAAGCACGGGCAACTCAACCATCGCCTATGCCGTCACGGGAGGCCTCCAGCGGGGTCAAATCCAGAGGATGCACGAGGAGGCATTGACGATTCTGGAGCAAGTCGGCCTCGTGGTCCCGCATCAGCCGACCCTCCAGGTTGTGACGGCGCACGCTGGCGCAAAGCTTCAAGGCGGTCGAGTCCGTCTCTCCCGACAATTGGTGACCGACCAGACCCGGGAAATCGGGTCCTGGCGCGAGTTCACGCTCCTGTCGGGCGCGTACTCGCTGAAATTGCTCGATATGGATTCCGGCGAAGTACGTTCGCCGACGCTGAACGATCTCGTGCAGACCACCCGACTTGCGGACGCGCTGGGGATGGAAGTCATCGCGCCGGTGACGCCGCTGGACGTGCCGGAGAGACTGCGTGAACTCGCGATGTATCGTTGCGTCTGGGAAAACGCATTGCGCGGGGTGGGCGGCGGCGTTCTGACCAATGCGTTCGAGGCGGATTTCATCTGGGAAATGAGTCAAGTCGTTGGCAAGGAGATCACGCTGGGGCTTTGGGTGGTCAGCCCCTTGAAGTTGGAGTCCGGTTGCCTGGAGCTGCTTCATCACTTTCGCGGCAAGGAGGACGTCCTGACGTGGCCCGCCACCATGCCTATGTGCGGCGCGACCGGCCCCATCGATTTTCCGGCCCTTTTCACGCAGAGCATCGCCGAAACACTTGGGGCGGCAACCGTTCTGAAGCTTCTCGGTTTTCGCGTGGCCTATCGCCCCAAGGACAGCTTCATGGCGTACCCGTTTGACATGCGGCACGGCAGCATCGCGTACGGGTCGCCGGAACACATCCTCTTCACTTTGCTCCAGGTGCAAATCGCCGGGCATTTCGGCATGCCGCCGGCCGCCAAGTCGCTGGTCACCTGCTCCAAGCGGCCCGATGCCCAGGCCGCCGCGGAGAAGGCCAGCCATACCGCCTTGGCGATGCTGGCGGGCGCGCAGAGTTTCAGCAACGCGGGGATGCTTTCCATAGACGAAATCTACTCGCCCGTGCAGGCCGTGATTGACAGGGAGATATGCGAGCATTGCCGGCGCGTGCAACAAGGCTGCGCCTATGACGGAGCGGCGCTTTCGAGCGAGCTATTGGCCGACGCGGAGACGCCGTTCCTTGAACGAGAGAAGACGCTCTCTCAGTACCGTGACGTCTACCGCTTCTCGCAACTCTTTCCGCACATGATGCATGAACAGTGGGTGAATAAGGGCGAGCATGTGGAGAAGCTCGCACGGAGCATCGCCCGCGAAAAGCTGCGCTCGCACGAATTCCATTTGCCGGAGCACGCGGCCCAGGAGCTGGAGCGCATCTACGCGGCCGCAGTCAAGGGCGCGCACGCCGCCCCATGACATGCTCGTGCCGACGCAAGAGATCCTTCATCGCGCAGTGAGCCGCTTGAAATTCCCGGCGAAGATCGCTTCGCGGTCCTTATCGGAAATCGGTTCCGCCATCACGCAGGCAATGACGCTCGCCGGCGTGCAGATCGGGAAATCGGTCCCGAAGAGGAGCTTCTCCGCCCCGGCGGTCTCCACCCCTTGCCACAGCATCCCCCATCGAGTTACGCCGGTTCCCGACAAGTCCAGGTACAGGTTGGGGTGCTTGGCGACGAGGCGCAACCGGTCCAGGATGCCCTGCTTGCCGGCGCCAGGGTGCGCAAGCACGAATGGCAGCTTGCGGAAGGATTCGCACATCCGCTCGACCTTGGACAGGTTGTCACAGTGCAAGTTGACGACCATGCCAAGTTGTTGCGCCAAATCGTAGATCTGGAACGCCCCCGTCGTGTCATAATCCTCCGCATATCCCGACAGGTACCCGACCAATTCCCCGATCCAGCGAACTCCTTGTTTCCAGGCGCGCTCGACCTCTCGGCAGGACTCCGCTGGAAAATGCGGGTGAACCTGAATTGCTGAAATGTAGAAGTCCGGGAAACGTGCCTGAAATTCAAAGGCCGACCGGTTGCTTCCCTCCGTGCCGGAGAAGTCGCTTGTGGCCGGGTTGACGCAGGCGCCGCACGCCCGGGAAATTCCGGAAGCGCGCATGGCGCTCACGAACGCTTCCGGCCGGTCATACGGCAAGAACCAGCCGGAATAATTTTCAGCATGCATGGGCGGGTGGATATGGCAGTCGATGATCTCAAATCCGATGTTTGCGTTACCGGGCACGGTGCACCTCAAGCTTCCGCGTGACAAGAACCTGGCAGCCATGCTGCAAGCCTGAAAACCACAGGCGGGGCGTCCTCAGAAACGCCCGGCCCGCCGAATCCGCCAGAGTTTACCACACGACTCGGACAAATGCTCCTGCCTCTCTCGCAAGTCTGGTTCTCATTTCCCTGGCGTGCCGTGCGCAAAGGGGCCCTCGCGGCCACGGGGCTACGAGTCTGCTCCGGCACATTCGGTTCTTCACGGCATCCCCCATTTGCGCTTGACAACACTATAGTTTAGTAATAAACTATAGTCAAGAGGAGAACGAGTGAAGGCATCATGGAAAAGTGAGGCGAGGCTGATTTCCGCCCTGGTCTCGGCGCAGAGCGACACGCGCCGGGGACTGGAAGGCCCTTTGGGCCTTGGCAAGGCGGCGATCAGCGTCATGACGGACCGTCTCATTCGACAAGGGTATATCTCCGAGGGGGCGAAACTGAGCCGCTCCGTCCGGGGACGGAAGTCCGTGGCACTCGCTGTTCGTCCCGACCTGGGCTACCTCATCGGGACGGATCTCGAAGGATTGGCCATTCGCGCCTGTCTCCTGAACAGCGCGCGCGAGCTGGTGGCCAAGGCCAAGTGTGAAGTCTCATCCTCTTGGACGCCGGCCAAGCTGCTGAAGCAGTGGGAGGCGCTGCTGGACGACCTGGTCCGCCAGTCCGGCGTCCGCCTCGATCGCATCGCAGGAATTGGCGCCGGCCTCCCCGGCATGCTGGCTCCGGGGCAACTGACGACACGCGCCTACCTGCCGCCGGGGCAATGGGTCAATCTCGATGCCACGCGAGCGTTGAGTCGGCTGGGGCTTCCGGTCACCGTGGCCAACAATGTTCTGTGCGCTGCCGACTATGAGCGTCGGCTGGGCGTGGCGGCCGGGGAGAGCAGCTTTCTGGTGGTGCTCGTCCGATACGGTGTCGGTGCGGCGCTGTACGGGAACGGACAATTCCTCGTCGGCGACGACTCTTTCACGTGTGAGATGGGCCACATGCGAATAGACCGTGACGGCCCCCGCTGCGTTTGTGGACGCCGCGGTTGCCTGGACGCCGTCGCATCCGGGCGTACTCTGCCGCCGGTGGAGCGGCGGCGCGGCGTTGCCTGGGAGCGGGAATTGGCGCGCCGGATGCAAGCCTTGGGCGTGGGGATGGCGAACATCCTGAAGATATTCCATCCTCCTCTGGTGCTGCTGGACGGCGTCTACAACGAATATGAAGAAGTCGTTCTTCCCATGCTGAGACAGACGCTCAAACAGGAGTTGGACGGTCTTGGCCTCTCCGTCCCGCGCCTCGTGATTGGAGAAAAGGTCGAATTCAAAGCCGGCATCGGTGCCGCGTTGCGGGCGGCCGATCTCTTCATGGAACCGTATTTGCTCACCCGCGTGTTCAACCGCGCCGTGGCGCGCCCCAGGAGGAAAGGCACATGACAGCGGCGCTGAAGCTAAAAGCCATCGGAGCCATTGACGGTCACACGCATCTATTTGCGGAACCGGATTATATCGAGCGGCACATCGAGGCGGCTGAGCGGCTGGGCATCCGGCGGAGCGTTGTGTCCGGGCTGGGCAGGCCGTGGGGGTTGCTGGACAACGCGGCGACGCTGGCGGCGGCGGAGCGCCACCCCGACCGTCTAATCCCCCTGGCCTTTGTCTTGCTGGGCCGGGACAAGCCGGACTGCGTGGCGCGAGCGAAGCGCCAGGGCTTCAAGGGACTCAAGTTCACGCAGCCGCTCTTCCCGTACGATGACGAACGCGCTTTCCCGTTCTACGCGGCGGCGGAGGAACTCCGGATGCCGATTCTGTTTCATTGCGGGGTCTTGGCGCACATGCCGGGCGTGGTCACCAGTTCGGAATTCATGCGGCCGATGCGGCTGGATGGGGTGGCCCGGCGGTTCCCCGGCCTGCGCATCCAGATCGCGCACTTGGGCGTTCCGGAATACGAAGTGGCCACGACGCTGGCGCGAATCGTGCCGAACATCTGCGTGGACATGACCGGCAGTCCGCGAGGCGGGTGGTACACGGCGAAGTCTCCGCAATTCATTCGCTCTCTCTTCCACTGGCCAACCTGGCATCGCAAGCTGATCTTCGGGACGGACGTGCGTATGGAATTGCTTCCCAAGGCTCTCCGCGCTCATACGAGGCTTCTCTCCGCGTTCAGGCTGACGCCGGAGATGCGCGCCTCGATCTATCGCGACAACGCGCGCGGATTCCTGGGCGAGACCGAGCGCGCGCCCTATGAGACGGTCGGATGGTCTTCAAGCGGGAAGGAAGAAGCGGATGAGTGAGCAACGGCGGGACGAAATTCGGCGATTGCTTCGGATGGGCCCGGAGCAGGCTATCGCGCAGGCAGGGGAACGCCTCAAAGTGTGCGACACCGTGGACGCCCTGCACCGCAGTTTCGCGGAGGAGATGGCGTGGGAGATTCGCGAGCGCAACGCACGCGGCGATCTGACGCGCCTGATCGTCCCGGTCGGCCCCACTGGACAATACCCTTACCTCGCGGAAATCATCAACCGGGAGAAGCTCTCCCTGAGAAACGTTTGGTTCTTCTTCATGGACGAGTACTGCGGCGACGATGGCAAGGCCGTTGCGGCGACGCACCCGCTCAGCTTCAAGGGAGAAGCGCAACGGCTCTTCCTCGACCGGCTCGATGTCGCGCTGAAGCCGCCGGTGGAGCAGGTGATTTTCCCTGACGAACAGAATATCGGCCGGCTGGCGACGCAGATTGAGAGTGTCGGAGGGATTGACACCTGCTACGGCGGCATCGGACTGCACGGCCACGTGGCCTTCAATGAGCCGGAGCAGGGCGTGAGCCGCAGCGGGCCGCGTACAGTGAGGTTAAACGATTTCACAGTGACGATCAACGCCGTGCGCGCTCAGGTGGGGGGGAACCTGGAGTGCTTCCCGCGCGAGGCGTTCACGCTGGGGATGGTCCAGATTCTCAACGCGCGGCGGCTCCGGCTCTACTGCCGCAACGGCTGCCACTTCGACTGGGCCAACACCGTCTTGCGCCTGGCCCTGTTCGGCAGGATCGGGGACGACTACCCTGTAACGCATATTCGGAACCGCAACTATCTGATTACGACGGATCGCGACACGCTGGCATCGCCGGCGCGTCTGATTTGACGCCATGGCGCGAGCCGGAAGGGACGCTTTGTGAAAGCGCACGCATGGATGGCGTTGGCGGTCCTCTGCTGGGGTGTGGAGTATCCCCTCATGAAGCAGGGGACCGCGTCTGTCGGCGTCCTGGCCACCGGGGCTGCGATGTTCCTGGTGGCGGCGGCCCTGCTGGGTCTTACGTTGCTCATTTGCGGAGGTGCGCGCCGGGGCGAGACACCCTGGCGATGGCTCCTCCTGATTGGCTTCCTGGGAGCTGCAATTAACGTGCTCGTGTTGGTGGCGTTCAGATTCACCAGCGTTGCGAACGTCGCCACCTTGAGCCGTACCGATGTGCTCTTCTCAATGCTCATCGCCACTCTCCTGCTTGGCGTTCGGCCTGACTGGCGGGTAGTGCTGTTTGTTCCTGTCATGCTTCTCGGAATCGGAACCTTGACCGGCATGCTGACACGAAAGCCCCAGTTCGGGAATCCGGGCGACTTCTTAGTCATCGCCGCCGCGCTGGGAGTCAGCGTCAATGCCTTCATCATCAAGCGCGTCGTGCAGAAGACCAGCGGACTGCTCGTCGGCGCCGTCAACTGCGCGATCAATGCGGCGCTGTTCCTGCTGGCCCTGTGGGTGATGAACCCGCCGGGTGCAATCACCGGCGACGCCATTCGAACGACGTGGCCGTCGCTGCTGTTCCTGGGTGCATTATCCTATTTGTTCTTCGTCGGTTACTACGAGGCGTTGCGCGCGATCCCCGTCTGGGAGGCGTTGCTCATGTTCCTCGCCATGCCGGTGATTGCGGTGCTGTTCGGTTGGGTCTGGCTGCAAGAGGTTCCCACGGCGCATCAATGGGCCGGCATTGCGCTCGTTTCCGCCGGCGCCGCCGGAATCATCCTCCTCAGGCGGCCTGTTCCGTCCCTTCGGGTCAAGGAGAACGTCGGATGAGCGACACGCAGACGATCATTGCGGACCTGGTCACGAGGGCGCGCGCGGCCCAACGGAAAGTTGAGAACTACAGCCAGGAACAGATTGACGAAGTCCTCCGCTCCGTCGCCTGGCAGGTCTACAGGGACGACAACATCGCTGCCTGCGCGAAAATCGCCGTCGAAGAGACCGGCATGGGGGTGTACGAGGACAAGGTCAAGAAGCACAAGGTGAAGGTGCTGGGCGTTCTGCGCGACGCGCTGGCGGGGAAGAGCGTCGGCCTGATCGAAGAGGACGCGGTCCGCAAGATTCGGAAATATGCCAAACCGGTGGGGGTCATTGGCGCGCTCACGCCGGTGACCAATCCCACGGCGACCCCTGCGAGCAATGCCATTGCGATCCTCAAGGGGCGCAACGCCGTCATCTTCGGGCCGCACCCGAGCGCGAAGGGCTCTGCGAAGGTGGTGTGCGACTTCATGCGCGAGGGGCTGCGTAAGGTTGGCGCTCCGATGGACCTCATCCAGCACATCCCCGACCCGACGCTGGAACTGAGCCAGGAACTCATGGGGCAGGTGGACATGGTGCTGGCCACCGGAGGCCCCGGCGTGGTGAAGGCGGCGTATTCGAGCGGTCGGCCCGCCTACGGCGTGGGGGCGGGGAACCCGGTGGTGATCGTCGCCGAAGACGCCGACATCGAGGACGCCGCGCAGAAGATCTTCGTCAGCAAGACGTTCGACAACGCCACCTCCTGCTCCTCCGACAACTCGATCATCATCCAACGCTCGATCTGGGAGCCGGTGGTCAAGGCGCTCCAGAAGCGCGGCGGCTATCTGTGCAACGCGGAGGAGAAAGCCAAACTTGAGAACTGGATTTGGGTGCCCAACAAGAAGGGGCAAGTCGCGCTTAGTCCGAAGGTGATCGCCGTCTCCGCGAAGCGGATCGCGGAGGGGGCGGGCTTGAGTATCCCTGAGAATACGACCATGCTCATGGTCGTCTGTGACGACCCGAGCGCGCAGACGCGCTGGCGCGGCGAGAAGCTCTCCCCCGTCATGGCCCTCTGGAAGTACGAGGGATTCGACCAGGCCATTGCCACCGTCACCGCGCTCACCAATTACGCCGGTCTCGGCCACTCCTGCGGCATCCACACCTTCAAGGCGGATTACGTCGAGAAACTCGCGCTTGCCATGAAGACCAGCCGCATCATGGTGCGCCAGCCGATGGCCCCCGCCAATGGCGGCAACTTCTTCAACGGCATGCCCTCAACGGTATCGCTGGGCTGCGGCACCTGGGGGGGCAACAGTGTCTCTGAGAACATCACCTGGAAGCACTTCATCAACGTCACATGGGTCTCGGAGCCGTTCCCGCCCGTGAAGCCGACCGACGAGGAGATGTGGGGGGAGTTCTGGAGAAAGCACGGGAAGTGAAAGCAGGTGGGTGACCCGCCTTCGCCCCTTCGACTTTGCTCAGGGCTACGGCGGGCAAGTTGGGAGATTGGGATGAAATTATACGAATATCAGGGGAAGGAGCTTCTGGCGCAGGCGGGGATTCCGACGCCTGCCGCGAAGCTGATTTCTTCGCCGGATGAGTTGGACGTCGCAATCGCCGTTGTCGGCCTGCCATGCGTCCTGAAGGCACAACTGTTGAGCGGCGGCCGCGGTAAGGCTGGGCTCATCCAGGTCGCCGATACGAAGGACGATGCGCGCCGGAAGGCGAAAAGGATCTTCGCCGCGCCGCAGAAGGTGAAGAAGCTCTTGGTCGAGCAGAAGCTGGAGATTGCGCGCGAGCTCTACCTCTGCGTCACCCTCGATCCGGTGTCAAGCACCGCTATCGTCATGGCCTCCACGCGGGGGGGCGTTGACATCGAGGAGGTGGCCGCGAAATCGCCTGAGAAGATCGTGCGCGAGCCCGTGAGCGTTGCGCATGGCCTCATGCCGTTCAACCTGCGCAATCTGATCGCGCCGCTGGGGCTGGAAAAGGAGACCGCCAAGGCGGTGAGCAGGATTGCCGAGCAGCTCTACGGCCTCTGGCGAAAGCAGGACGCGGTTCTTGCCGAAATCAACCCGCTCGCAGTCACGAAGAGCGGCCAGGTCATCGCCGCCGACGCGAAGGTTGTGATTGACGACCACGCCCTCTTCCGTCAGCCGTTCGAGCACGTCGCTGAGGAGTACGGCAACGCGGTGGAATTCGAGGCGGCGCAGGAAGGGATTCCTTACCTTCAGTTCGATGGCGACATCGGCCTGATGTGCGCCGGCGCGGGGCTGACCAACACCGTGTTCGACCTAATCCACGACTACGGCGGCAGGCCGGCGAATTTCCTGGAGTTCGGCGGCCCAAATTACCGCAAGGCGCTTCAAGCCATGCAGTTGACGCTCAAGAGCAACGCCAAGGTCATCCTGATCGTCACCTTCGGCACCATCGCGCGCGCCGACGTGATGGCGGAGGGGATTGCCGAGGCGATCAAGGCGCTCAAGCCGACGATTCCCATCGTCACCGCCATCCGCGGCACCAACGAGGAAGCGGCAGCGGAAATCCTGCGCGGGATAGGGCTGGAGCCGTTGATGGACACCGAGGAGGCCGTGAAGAAGGCGGTCGCGCTCGCCAAAGGAGGCGCCCAATGAGCATCTTCATTGACCGCACCACCCGTGTTCTCGTTCAGGGCATCACCGGCAGCGAGGGGAGTTTCTGGACGAAGCACATGCTTGGTCTGGGCACGGTGGTCGTTGCCGGGGTGACGCCGGGCAAGGAGGGGCAGGTGGTGGAAGGCGTGCCGGTTTACGACTCGGTGCGTAAGGCGGCGCAGACGTCGGGGGCGGACGCCTCCGTCCTTTTCGTACCGCCGCGCTTCGCCAAGGACGCGGTGTTTGAGGCGATGGATGCCGGCCTGCGGAAGATCGTTGTCGTGGCGGAAGGCATTCCCGTTCACGACGCCCTGGACATTCGTTTCGCCGCGCGTTCCTGCGGCGCGATGGTCATCGGCGGGAATACCTCCGGCGTCATCACTCCGGGCCAGGCCATGATGGGAATCTTCCCGTACTGGATTGACCGCGTCTACAAGCCGGGCCGGGTCGGCGTGATGACGCGCAGCGGATCGCTCACCAACGAAGTTACCGCCATGCTCATCCGGGGCGGATTCGGGGTGAGTACGCTCGTTGGGGTAGGGGGGGACCAGGTCCCCGGCTCGCGCTTCGCCGAGGTGTTGCCGCTGTTCGAAAAGGACCCGGAGACCGATGCCGTGCTCCTGATTGGCGAGTTGGGCGGCAGCATGGAGGAGGAGGTGGCTGAGGCGATGGCGGAGAGACGCTTCGCGAAGCCGCTCGGCGCGTTCATTGCCGGGCGCGCCGCCCCGCCGGGGAAGACCATGGGCCATGCCGGAGCGATAATTTCCGCTGGGAAGGGGTCGGCTCAGGGCAAGATTGACGCGCTGAGCCGGGCCGGGGCCAGGGTAGCCGAACGTCCCAGCCAGGTCGCCGGGATCTTCAGAGAAATGTTGAAATAGGCAGGAGACCAACATGACGGTCGAACCTCAAGGCTCGTCGCTCGAACCGACGAATCATCAAGTCAAGAATCTGATTCTGCTGGTCATCGCGTTGGCGGTGATGGGAACGATCATGCTCCTGCCGAACCCTACGCCACTCCAGACGCCCAACGGCCCGCTGCCGCTCACCGCGCCGGGAAAGGCCTCGCTGGCGGTGCTGGCGATGGCCGTGATGCTTTGGGCCACGGAGGCGATTCCGTTTCCCATTACGGCGTTGCTGTCAATGGTGCTCCTCGTGGTGGCCAAGGTGGAGTCCTTCACCACGCTGGTCAAGTGGGGGTTTGGCGACAGCATCGTCATGTTCTTTATCGGCGTGCTGATCTTCACGGCGGCGATTTCCGAAACGGACTTGTGCAAGCGGTTCACGACGCGCCTTCTGTACCACCTGGGGCACCGCCCGAAGGCGATCATCCTGGTGTTCCTCATCGTCGGGGCGATGATCTCCGCTTGGATCACCGACATGGCGGTCGCGGCGATGATGCTTCCCATCGGCGTGGCGATTCTTCGGGACGCCAAAGTCCAGCCTCTGAAGAGCAATTTCGGGCGCGCCTTGATGATCTCTTGCGCCTGGGGGCCGCTGATCGGGGGGATCGCCACCCCGGCCGGCTGCGGTCCGAACGTCGTGACGATGAAATTCCTCAAGGAACTGGCCCACATTGATTTCAGCTTCGTAGACTGGATGCTGCTGGGCTTCCCGGCGGCGATCCTCATGATTCCGATCGCCTGGTTCATTCTTATCAAGATGTTCCCACTGGAGCCGATCAACCTGAAGATGGCCTCCGAAGACTTCGAGAAGAAGATGAAGGAACTCGGGCCGCTGAAGTGGAAAGAGGTCGCGACGCTTATCATCTTCGTCATTATGGTGGCCCTCTGGCTGTTGCCGGAGCCAATCAAGCGTTGGACTGGTGGACGGGTTGACTACCTGGACATCTCCATGGTTGCGGTCGGCGCTGCCTGCCTCTTCTACCTGCCCGGCATCAACGTGATCGGTTGGGAGAAGTCCGAGCGTGAAATCAGTTGGGGCGGCATCATTCTGATTGTCGCCGGCCTCGCCATGGGACAGGCGATTTATGCGACCGGCGCGGCGGGCTGGCTGGCGTATGCGGTCTTCCACAAGATCGGCGTGCTCCACCCGATCGCCATTGTCTTCACCGTTGCATTCGGCATCTCGCTGTTGAAGGTGGTCTTCTCCAGCAACACCGTCACCGGCGCCATCATGGTGCCGCTGATGATTGCGCTGGCCACAACCCTCAATCTGGACCCCCGGCTCGTGGCCATCCCTGCAGGCATCACCTCGTCGCTGGCTTTTATTCTCGTCACTTCCACCCCGACCAATGTCATACCGTACTCCGCAGGCTACTTCTCCATTATGGACATGGTCAAGGCCGGAATCTGGATGACGATTGCCTCCTCGGTCTGTGTCACGCTGTCCATTGTCACCATGGGCAAATGGTTCCACATTGTGAACTGGTAAGCTTCTTGCGGAAAGGGTACGTGGATGTCTGAACCGTTTGATCGTGAGGCGTTCGACGTGCGCGCGCTGGAATGGCGCTATGTGATTACCGACATGATCTGCCGCGCCGGATCGGGACATCTCGGCGGCGCGCTCTCGCTGGTTGAGATTGTCATGACCCTCTTCTATCGCAGCATGAAAGTCGACCCCACCAACGCGAAATGGGAGGAGCGCGACCGGCTGGTCCTCTCCAAGGGGCACGCCGCGCCGGTGCTCTACGCTGCGCTGGCATACAAGGGGTTCTTCCCCAAGTCCTGGTTGCCGACGATGAACGCCGACGGCACCAAACTGCCCAGCCACGCCGATGCGCGCACCGTGCCGGGAATTGACATGACCACCGGCTCGCTTGGGCAGGGGCTCTCCGCCGCCTGTGGCATCGCCCTGGCCGCGCGCATGAACAAGAAGAGCTATCGCACCTTTTGCATCATCGGGGACGGCGAGAGCAACGAGGGGCAGAACTGGGAAGCCGCCATGTTCGCTGGCCACTGGAAGCTCGACAACCTCACCGCCATCTGCGACTACAACAAGCTTCAGATTGACGGTTCGACGTACGACATCATGAACCTCGAACCGATCATGGACAAGTGGCGCGCTTTCGGCTGGGCGGTTTTCGAGATGGACGGACATAATTGGGACGCTATCTACGACACCCTTCAGCGGGCCGCCGCCGTCAAGGGGAAGCCCACGATGATCATTGCGCACACCATCAAATCTAAGGGGCACACGCTGACCGAGAACAAACCGGAGAGCCACAACATCAAGGTGCCCGACCAGGCGACGTACCAGAAGAACATGGGCGCCATCGCGGGCGGCCCAGTCAAACTGCCCTACTGAAAGAGGAAGGAACCGATGGACCTTCATGACATGGAAATGCGGGCCGTCTACGGTCGCACGCTCAACGAACTGATGGACGAGAACCCCAACGTCCTCTGCCTGGAGGCCGACTTGAGCAAAGCCTCCGGCACGAACCCCGAAGTGGCGAAGAAACACCCGGCGAACTTTGTCAACGTCGGCGTAGCCGAGGCGAACATGATCGGCGTCGGCGCGGGCCTGGCCACGGAGGGGAAGATTCCCTTCTGCGCCAGCTTCTCCTGCTTCGCGTCGCGCCGCGTCTATGATCAGATCACGATCAGCGTGGCCTACGCCAACAACAACGTCAAGATCGTCGGCACCGCTCCTGGGATCACCGCCGGCCCGAACGGCGGCACGCACATGTGCTTCCAGGACCTCGCCATCATGCGCGCCATGCCGAACATGCACGTTTATAGCCCCTGCGACGTGTACGAACTGCGCGCCATGATGCGCCACATGGCGGCGCACAAGCAGCCCACCTACATGCAGTTGATCCGCTCCAAGGTGGGCAGGGTATTTGACGAAGGGGTGAAGTTCGATCCTGCCCACGCCGTGCGCCTGCGCGAAGGGAAGGACGTCACGCTGGTTTCCACCGGCTACATGACGCAATTCATGCCGAAGGTGGCCGCGGAGCTTGAGAAGGAGGGGATCGGGGTGGACCTGCTGCACTACCCCTCCGTCAAGCCGTTCGACGCCGAAACGCTGATCGCTTCCGCACGGAAGACTGGCGGGGTCGTCACCGTCGAGAACCAGAGCATCATAGGCGGCTTGGGTGGCGCAGTGTGTGAGGTGCTGTCAGAGTACTGTCCCGTTCACGTCAAGCGCCTTGGCGTCCCGGACAAATTCGGCGAAGTGGCGACGGAACAGTACCTGTTCGACAAGCACGGCTTCGGGCCGAAGCAGATCGCCGCCGCCTGCCGCGATCTGGCCCGCGTGAAGAAGGAGAAGAGCCGATGAAGATCATCATGGGCGCAGTGACCAAGGGGTTCAAGCTGAAGGAAGCCGTCAAGGTGCACCTGGAGAAGCAGGGGCACGAAATCATTGACGTTGGCTGCTACGATGCGGACACCTTTTACAAGTTCCCCGCCTCCGGCCAGCGCGTGGCCGAAGCGCTCCAGAAGGGGCTTGCCCCCCTGGCCATCAACATCTGCGGCAGCGGCACCGGGGCCTGCATCACCGCCAACAAGTTCAAGGGGGTGTGCGCCGTCTCCTGCGAATCGGACAAGACCGCCCGCCTCGCGCGCGTCGTAAACGACGCCAACTGCCTCTGCATGGGGGAGATGATTCTCAACCCGGACCATGCCTGTCAGATCGCGGACGCTTTCACCAGCGCGAAGTTCCAGGACGCACCTGGAATTCCTCCCAAGGTCCTGGCCTTCTGGAAGGAAGCGCGCGACGAACTCATGGCCCGTGGCGACAAGGCCGGGCCGCGGCAGATGGAAGTGCTTGACTGAGACGCACGGCGACCATGGCAACACGTTGTGTTGCAGGGCAGTTATTCTTTTGTGAAAGGACGCTTCCATGCCGTATTCTGAGGTCATGCAGGACGTGAAGCGCGCGGTGAAAGGGGAGAAGCCGAAGCGCATGCCCTTCTTCGCCTGCAGTGAGGAATTCGATGTGCGCGTGGCCGGCGAGGTGTATGAGAAATACTGCGCCGACAGCCGGGCCATGTTCAAGGTGCAGAGCTACGCGGTGGACCGTTTCGGCTACGACTGGTCCTGGATGCAGGTGGACGACTGCATCATCTATGAACTCCTCGGCGTCGGCGTGGTGGGCAGCGGCAACATCCTGCGCGCCACCAAGGACTATCGCCCCGCGGTTCGGGCGACCCTCGACAGCCTCAAGATGCCGAACCTCCGTAAGGACGGCCGCTGCCCCGTGCTGCTGGACGCCGTCAAGCGGATGAAGGACAAGTACGGCGAGTCTCTGATGGTGGTCGGCCGCACCGAGGGGCCGTTCTCCTCGGTCGGGCTGCTCTACGGCATCGAAGCGACGAATTACCTGATGTTCGAGGATCCGAAGCTTCTGCGCGACACGATGAAGTTCTTCATCGATCTGCAGAGCGAGTTCGGCCGCGCGCAGTTCGAGGCCGGCGCCGACGCGCTCTGGTATGGCGACTGCAACGCCAGCAGCCACCTGATGTCGCTGAAGACCTACAAGGAGTTTGTGGTTGGACCGCTGGGGGCGGTGGTGAAGAACTACAAGGGGCATGGGCTGACCATTCTGCACTCCAGCGAAGAGAAACCGGACTACGCCGCCGTCATGGCCGGAACCGGAATTGACATCCTGAGCATCGGGCCGGGCGGCAACCTCGCCGAATGTCACGCCGCTGTGAACAAGAAGTGCGCCGTCATCGGCAACGTGGACCCGATCGGCGAGTTGATGAACGGCACCCCGGCCTCCGTCGCCAAACAGGTCGAAGGCATCCTCCGTACCGTGTCGGTCAAGGGCGGCCACCTGATCAACAGCGGCGAAATGGTCCCCCGCGCCTGCCCGGAAAAGAACATCGAGGCGTTCGGAGAGACCGTGCGCCGCGTCTGGCCGAAACTGGCCGGCGCGTGAGTGCGGCGCACAGTTATTTCGATGAGGGAGAGGAATTGCACATGAGCTTATATGACGTCACAGTGGACAAGCTGCCGGCGGCGCTTCGCAGCAAGGTGACCGTTGTTCGGGACCATGCCGCACTGAACAATCGTGTCGCGGTCGAATTCGCGGACCTTCTGGAAGAGAAGATTCGGTGCAAGGAGATGCTCACCATCATCGCACCGGTCGGCCCGCTCGACTATCGCTGCTTCGCCGCCGAGATGAAGAAGCGCGGATTGTCCGGCCGCAACCTGCGGACCGTGAATATGGACGAGTATCTCGACAAGAAGGATCGGCTCATTCCTGTGAGCCACCCGCTCAGCTTTCGGCGGTTCATGGAGGAGACATTCTTCTCTCAGCTTCCCAAGAACGAGCGTCCATTGCCGGAGAACGTCGTCTTTCCAGACCCGAGCGCGCCGGAGAAGGTGACGCAGTTGATTGACGAGATTGGCGGGGCGGACATCTGCTGGGCGGGATTCGGCATCACCGGCCACGTCGCGTTCAACGACCCGCCGGCTATGCTCGGCGAGCCGGCGGACCTGAAGTCATTCCGCAACTGCAAGACGCGCAAGTTGACCGTCAGTCCTATGTCCGCCGCGCAGATGCTCATGGGGGGCGTCAATGGAAACTACGAGGCGCTTCCCGCGCGCGCGGTGACCATCGGCATGTATGAGATGCTCAAGTCGAAACGCTTCCACTGCACTTTCATGCGCAACTGGCATGCGGGACTCTGGCGCAGGGCCTTCCTGGGACCAGTCACGCCGGAGTTCCCCGGCTCACTGCTTCAGGAGCATCCGAACTTGACAATCACCATGACCGAACTAGCCGCGGCCGTCCCGATGGTCAACACAGCCCAAGCTACAGGAGAGGAAGCATGAGATTTGTCAGCCCCAAAGCGCTCGTTCTCGACGCGCGCAAGCGCGGCTACGCCGTGCCGGCGTTCAACACCAACGGCGGCTCCTACGACATCATGCGCGCCGCGCTGGAAGCGGCGCAGGAGAGCGCCTCGCCCATGATCCTCCAGGAGTACGAGCCGAATTGCGCCTACCGCGGCTTCCGTCAGTTTGCCGCGCTGGCGGACTTCCTGTGCGACGACCTGAGAATCACCGTTCCTGTCGCGCTGCATCTGGACCATGGCAAGAGCTTCGAGTCGGTTGCTCAGGCCATGCAGGCCGGGTTTACGGGGGTCATGTTCGACGCCTCTCACGATCCGCTGGAGGAGAACATCGCCAAGACGCGCAAGGTGGTCGAGGTCGCGCGCGCGCTGGAGGTGGCGGTGGAAGCCGAAATTGGATATGTCAAGGGGAACGAGCCGCCAAAGGAGAAGCAGGTCGGCCGCGTCCCCGTCCCGGAAAGACCTGCTATTACGCCGGCGAAGACCAGCCTTGCCGAAGCGCAGAAATTCGCGGCGGCGGTGGAGGTGGATATGCTTGCCGTCTCCATAGGGACCATGCACGGAGTTTTTCAGCATCAGACGGAGATTGACTACGAACTGTTGAAAGTCCTTCGCAAGGCCCTGCCGGTTCCGCTCGTGCAGCACGGCACGTGCGGCATCGCGACGCGGGACCTGACGCAACTGGCCAAGTGCGGCATGAGCAAGATCAACTTCGGAGAGCCGTTCCGTTACAACTATATCCGCTACTTCAACGAACTGGCCGACTCAATGGAACACCTCTGGCACGCCTGGCGCATTCAGCAGGCGGTCAAAGACCGGCTGAAGGCGGAGATGAAGGAGTTGCTCCTGGCGCTGGGCTCGAACAACAAAGCCTGACAACTGCGAATCTCGGCATCGACTTGGTCTAGAAAAGAAACACGGTGCGGCCGTGGCAAAGGGCAGTCCTTTCGAAACAGCGGCGGAACGATAGTTCTGATTGCTGTTTCAGCGAAAACTGCCGCGCAGTGAGACATGCCATAGCGACCTGCCTTTCTGGTGGTCTGCTCTGGCGAGTCCCTTCTTGGGTACGGGGTACAAGACAGGGCACAAACCGCTGTCTTCGGCCAATGGAAAAGGGACGCGCGCTGTCGCAAGTCCCTTTTGCACACATGGCAGCGGGGGATGGTCCTTTCGCTGGTAAAGAGTCCCGCGAAGCCGCTGTAAGCTGCGGACAGCGACTGAAGGGGGCCTGCTCAGTAACTAACGCACGACCGCAACGGTTTGACTATGCTGCATAGCGACACTGCCACGCCGGGCTAAGACCCGGTCTCCTGACCCACGGCACCTGCGAGGCAACACGACCACTGCTCGTCCTTCCCTTTGATACGCTCCATTGTACGTCACTCATTCCCACACCGCTTGCCAAAGGCTGCGCCAAGAGTCCAAGCTCGCCGGAAATCACTCTCTACGCCGCCGTCAGCTTGTCCTTCAAGGCTGAATTCCGTCGCGATTATACTTGACACAACATGTTTGGTATGATACTCTATGTACTTGATTGACTAACTGTACATGGAGAAATGCTCATGATTTCGCTCAAATGCCGCTACGCTCTTCGTGCGGTACTCGAACTAACGAAGCGCCACGGCGAAGGGCCAGTGAAGATTGGCGATATCGCCCAGGCGCAGGCCGTTCCGCCACGATTCCTTGAGGTCATTCTGAATCAACTCAAGCAGGGCGGATTTGTCGAATCGCGTCGAGGCAGCGACGGGGGCTACCTTCTCCAACGCAAGCCCGGCATGCTGACCGTAGGCGATATCATTCGCTTCATCGAGGGCCCCTTGACGCCGGTTGGGTGCATAGGTGATCAGCCGACGGAGATCTGCCCCCTCCATGAGAACTGCGTCTTTGTGCCCATGTGGGAGAGGGTCCAGAAAGCCGTCTCCAGCGTCTATGATCAGACCACCTTTCAGGATCTGGTCGAGCAAGAAGCTCGAATGTGCGCGCAGAGTTCGCCGTCGTATGCAATCTGATTGAATCCGACGCAATTCCTTTCGTTGCTGCACAACGCTCTTGCGCCGCCTAAAACACGACTATAACAGTAGGGTATGAGAAGATGTCGAGAGAAGGAGTGAGGTGACTGTGACAAAGCTGATTGAAACCCCTTGCGATGCCTTAGTCTGGGCGGCGGACTTGCACGATGCCGAAAGACTCCTGTCCACCGCTCTCGAACGGTTCGGCGACAAGGTCGCGCTGGCAACGAGCGTGAGCGCGGAAGACCAGGTGGTGACGGACCTCTTGTGCCACCTGACGCAGCGGCCGCGCATTTTCACGCTGGATACAGGGCGGCTACCGCAGGAGACGTATGACACTATTGCGGCGACCGAGGAGCGCTACGGCATTCGCATCAAGGTTCTCTTCCCTGACTGCGCGGAGGTTCGGGCGATGGTGGACGAGCACGGGCTGAATCTGTTTCACAAGAGCGTGGAGCTTCGCAGGCGATGCTGCTATGTGCGGAAAGTCCTCCCGCTTCGCCGCGAACTGGCGACGCTGAAGGCGTGGATCACCGGGCTTCGCCGGGAACAGACGCTGACGCGCGCCGGCGTCGAAAGAGTCGAGTGGGACGAAGCCAACGGGCTGGTCAAGATCAATCCGTTGGCGGACTGGGACACGCAGCAGGTGTGGGACTACATTCGCGAGCACGATGTCCCCTACAACCCGCTGCACGACCGAGGCTACCCCAGCATCGGCTGCGCCCCCTGCACGCGGGCCGTGCGTTGCACCGAGGAACTCCGCGCGGGCCGCTGGTGGTGGGAGGCCCCGGAACACAAGGAATGCGGCCTGCATCGCGCAGACCAAAGGAGATAGGATCATGACGACATCCGTTATTGAAACCGCGCCCTCGCCAACCATCGTCGAAGCGACCCGCATGGATCAGCTCGACCTGCTGGAGGCGCAGAGCGTGTTTATCCTTCGGGAGGCGTTCCGCGAGTTCAAGCAGTTGTGCATGCTCTGGTCCATCGGCAAAGACAGCACGGTGCTGCTGTGGCTTGCGCGGAAGGCGTTCTTCGGCCACATGCCCATCCCGCTGGTGCACGTGGACACGCATCACAAGATTCCGGAGATGATCGAGTACCGCGACCGGCTCGCGATGAAGTGGAAGCTGAACATGATCGTCGGTGAGAACGTCGAGGCGCTGACATCGGGCCGCACCTTCCCGACCGGGCGCTGCTCGCGGCTGGAATGCTGCGCCGCGCTCAAGAGCGAGGCGTTGAAACACACCCTCTCCGGCGAGTGGCCGCGGTGGGTCCTCAATCACGAGACGGGCCGGTACGACGTTTCAACGGTCAACGAGCCGTTCACCGGCGTGATCGTGGGGGTGCGCGCGGACGAGGAGGGGAGCCGCTCCAAGGAACGCTACTTCTCGCCGCGCGACCAGCACCATGACTGGGACGTCGGGGACCAGCCGCCCGAGATGTGGAACCAATTCAAGACGGATTTCGCCCCCGGCACACACGTGCGGATACACCCGCTGCTGGACTGGACGGAGGTCAACATCTGGGAGTACATCGAGCGGGAGCAGATTCCTGTGACGGGACTGTACTTTGACCGCGGGCAGGGACGGCGCTACCGCTCCCTCGGATGCGCGCCCTGCACGGCGCCGGTCGAGTCCACGGCCACGACGGTGCGAGAGATCATCGAGGAATTGCGCAGCGGCAAGTTCGCCAATATCGCCGAGCGTTCGGGCCGCGCCCAAGATAAAGAGGACGGTTACGGACTGGAGACCCTTCGGCGGCAGGGATACATGTAAGAGTGTCTTACGGACAACGGATAAGCAGAAGCGGAGAAGATCGCATGACGACAGCCAGCGTATTGTCCACCGCGACGCCCCCTGCGACGCAGGGGAGCCGCGGACGCCAGCAGATGAACGTGGTGATCATCGGCCATGTGGACCATGGGAAGAGCACCGTCGTCGGCCGACTTCTGGCCGACACCGGGTCGCTTCCCAAGGGAAAGATCGAGATGATTCGCGAGCAGTGCCGGCGCGGCAGCCGGCCGTTCGAGCACGCCTTCCTTCTGGACGCGCTCAAGGATGAGCAGGCGCAGGGGATCACCATCGACTCGGCGCGGTGCTTCTTCCGCTCGCCGAAGCGCGAGTACGTCATTATCGACGCGCCGGGGCACATCGAGTTCTTGAAGAACATGGTCTCCGGCGCGGCGCGCGCCGAGGCGGGCATCCTGGTCATTGACGCGCGCGAGGGGGTCCAGGAAAACTCCCGCCGCCACGGCTACCTGGCGAGCATGCTCGGCATCCGCCAGATCGCCGTCTGCATCAATAAGATGGACCTGGTCGGCTACGACCGACAAGCGTTCGACGCGATCCGCGGGGAGTACAGCGCCTTCCTCGAGCATGTGGGGCTGCGTTCACAGGGTTTCATCCCGGCGGCGGCCCGCGAAGGGGAGAACATCGTCACGCGTTCGGCGAACATGAATTGGTACGAAGGACCGACGGTCTTGGAGACGCTGGACGGGTTCGCCCAGGAGGCCTCTCGACTCGACAAGCCTCTCCGGCTGCCGGTGCAAGACATCTATAAGTTTACGGAACAGGGAGACGACCGCCGCATCGTAGCCGGGCGCATCGAGACGGGACGGTTGCGTGTGGGGGACGAGGTGATCTTCTTTCCGTCGGGCAAGCGCTCGACCGTCGCCAGCGTCGAGGGCTTCAACACGCCGCCCGTGGAGGAGGCTTTCGCCGGCCAGTCCATCGGCGTGACGTTGAAGGAGCAGATCTACGTTCAGCGAGGCGAACTCATGTGCAAGGCGGGCGAGCCGCTTCCGCGCACCGGCACGACGATCCGCGCCCACCTGTTCTGGCTGGGCCGGCAACCGATGATTCGCGGCAAGCGCTACAAGCTGAAGCTGGCCGGAATGCGCCTGCCGGTGTGGCTCAAGGACGTGGTGACGGTGCTCGATGCGTCCAACTTGACCACCGACGCCAACCGCAAGCAGATCGAGCGGCATGACGTGGCGGAATGCCTCCTGGAGACAGTGAAGCCCGTGGCCTGCGACCTGGCCCTGGACATTCCCCAGACGGGGCGCTTCGTCATCATTGACAATTACGAGATCGCCGGCGGCGGGATCGTGACGGATGTGCCGCAGCCGGAACGGACGATGGTTGACGAGCACGTGGCGCAGCGCGAGAAAGCGTGGGTGCGTTCGGCCATCACGCCGGGCCTGCGCGTGGAGAGGTACCGTCAGCGCGCCGCGCTGGTCATCGTCACCGGGTCGTCTGACGCCGGCACGGAGCGTTTCGCCAAGGCGTTGGAGGAGTACCTGTTCAGCCGGCGGCGGCTGGCGTACTACCTCGGCATCTCGAATACGCTGGCCGGAATCGACGCCGATTTGCAGACGACCGGCGAACGTGACGAAACCCTGCGCCGCCTCGGCGAAGTTGCGCACCTCTTCACCGACGCGGGCCTGATCCTCATTGCCACCGTGCCGGAGGTGGACGACGCCGAGCTGGAGATGATCGAGCGCTTGAATCGCCCCACCGACCTGCTGGTGGTGAACGTCGGCGAAGGTCGTCTGACGCGGCGGCAGCCGGAGCTACACATTGAGGACGTCAGCGCAACGCGCGAGGCCGTCGAGCGCGTGACTGAGATGCTTGAACGCAAGAGCTATTTGCTTGAGTACTACCTGTAATTGAGAGAGGCGGGAGAAACAGGAATGGAGTCGCACAAGCGCAGCATCGCCAAGGCGCTGACCTGGCGCCTGATGGGGTCCACGGCCACTTTCTTTCTGGCATGGGGTGCCACGAGGCAGTTGCAGATGGCGGCCTTTATTGGCGCGGGCGACGTGTTACTGAAGGTGGGCGCGTTCTACGTCCACGAGCGCGCATGGGAACGGATTCCCTTTGGCCGCACCCGAGTGGACGAGCAAGAAGTTTGATTGGGAGAGCCGAGCATGAGCAATACGACGACAATTTCCTTCCCCTGCGAAGTGTTTCCGAAAGAGGCACGCATTCAGCGCCTGCTCGGTCTGTATCCGCAGCGTCAGGAGGGCCTCTTCATGCAGCGCCTCAAGCTGCCCGGCGGGCGGACCACGACGGCGCAATGGCGCGTGGCCGCGCAGTTGGTGGACCGTTTCGCACCTGACTGGCCGCTCCACGTCACGACGCGGCAGGATATCGAGTTGCACGGGCTCGCCCCGGCAGACATCCCCGAAGTGCAACGCGGGCTGGCCGAAGCGGGCGTGACCACTACGGGCGCGGGCGGAGACAGCCTTCGTAATATCACGGTATGCCCCGGCAGCGGCCTCTGCCCCGGCAGCGCCGACGTGTCGCCCCTCGCGGAGGCGATCCGCAAGTCAGCGGAGTCGTGGCCGTGGGTGCGTACGTTGCCGCGCAAGTTCAAGATTAGCCTGTCGAGCTGCGGTCAGGCCTGTGCGCGACCGTGGATCAACGACATCGGGCTGATCTCGCAGCCGGACGGCGCCTTCCGCGCCGTGGTCGGCGGCTCGCTCGGTGCCAAGCCGGGGACGGGACTGCTCCTGGAGGAAAGACTCGAAGCGGCGCAGGTTGTCCCGTTCGTCATTGCCGCGTTGCGACTGTTCAATAAGGAAGGGGACCGCGCCAACCGCACGCGCGCACGGCTCCGGCACGTCCGCGAGCGGCTCGGAGATGACCTGTTTCGGAGGCGGCTGTTGGATCTCTTCGCCGAGGAGTTGCGCAAGCCCGGCTGGCCCAAGCTAGAGACGCCGCCCGCGTCCCTCCGGAAGCGCCGCGTCTGCCGGCTGCACCTGCCGCTGGGAGATATCACCGCGGCGCAAGCGCTGGAACTGGCCGATGCGGCCGATAGGGCCAAGGCAGAACTGCGCATTGGACTTGAGCACGACGTGCATGTGTACAGCGTGTCGGAGCTGCACCTGAGCCCTGAGTTGGAGCTCTTGGCAAAGGGGCCGCGTGTCGTCGCCTGCCCCGGCGCGGCCTCGTGCTCGCGCGGTATCGCGCATGCTCGCGTCGCCGGTGGCGCGATCCGGGGCGCGCTGCACAAAGGCAGTCCGGTGGGCGTGGCGATCTCAGGTTGCCCCAACAACTGCGCACATGGCGCCGTGGCGGAGGTCGGGCTGGTCGGGCGGATCAAGACGGTCGGCGAGACGCGCACGGAGTGCTACCGGCTTTTCGCTGGCGGCGGGTTGGGCAAGACCCCGGCGCTGGCGCAGGAGTTGCACGAAGCTGTGCCTGCAACACGGGTGGACGGCGTTGTGAAGGAACTGGTCCGACGTTATGAGAGCGCCGCGCTGAGCGAGGAGTCGTTTGCGCAGTTTGTGGAACGTGAAAAGGAAGAGCTGTCGCAGGCGATTGCGGCAGCCGTTGGAGAATGAACCGGTGCAGAGTGAAACGGCACAGAAAAGCGTCAAGGCAAGTCAACCGCCCGCGCAGCGGAAGTACCTTTCGCTGGCCGTGGATGTGGCGGGACTGCCATGCCTCATCGTCGGCGGGGGCCGCGTTGGCGCACGAAAGGCCCTGACGCTGGCGCAGGCCGGCGCTCTGGTGACCGTCCTCTCCCCCGAAGTCTCGGACCGCCTCCAGTGCCTCGTTAATGAAGGAGGGGCCCAATGGATTCAGGCCGAGTATGACGAGAGCCGCCTGGAGGGCTTCACGCTGGTGGTCGCAGCCACGTCGGACCCGGCGCTGAACTTGGCCATCAGCCGCGACGCGGAGGAGCGCCGCATCCTGCATTCCGCTGTGTCGCCCGGACGCGCCTCGCGCGTGATCTTTCCGGCCACCTGTACGCAGGAGGAGGTGACCGTGGCGGTCCACTCCAACGGGCGGGATTGCTCCGAGTCCAAAGCCGTCCGCGATGAGATTGCGCGCGTGCTGCTCAAGAGGGAGCGCCGCCCGGTCGAACTCGTCGCATTTGGCGCGAGGCGCGATGGGTTGCCTGCGAGCGTCTGGAACGCCCTGGCGTCATACGCGGATCCAGACAGCTTCACGCTGGCGACCTGCCATCGCTGGGAGATCTATGCCTTCGCGCGCTCGCCGCGGGCTTTCGGCGCGGAGGCGCGCCACCGCCTCCACGAGCAAACCGGCATCTTGGCCGAAAAGCACGGCGAAGCTTTCTATATCAAGCAGGGGGTGGCGGCCTATCATCATCTTCTGCGCGTGGCCAGCGGGCTGGATTCCCCTTTGCGTGGGGAGACGGACATCATCGGCCAGGTGCGCCAGGGGCTGGCGCGCTCGGCGGGCGCGCGAAACTCGCCGGTGGCTGAAATCGTCGCTTCGGTCCTGGCTGGGCAGAAGCGCATCCGCGTGGAGAGCGGACTCGCCGTGCGCCCTCTCAACTGGGCCGACGCCGTTCTCACCCAACTGAGCAGCCGCATCGGGTCGTTGCCGGGCAAACGCGTGTTGGTCGTCGGCTGCGGGCGGCTCGGACGCGATATCAGCGAACAACTGCTCGTGGAGGGCGCCGTCGTACTCCCCTTCTCGCGTCGCGCCTGGATTGGCGGCGTGGACTGGTGCGCGGCGCGGGGCCTCGCGGCGCGCGATCCGCTGGAATTGCCGGCGCTCCTGCCCGGCGCCGACGCTCTGGTGCTGACGACGGAGTTGTCCGAGGCGCTGGGGGCGGAACTGGCGGAGCGCCCGGCCCGCTCCGACGCCCCTCTTGTCCTTGATCTGGCGGGAAGCAACCGGGCTTGGCTGCGCGGGGGCTTCAATTACGTCGCGTTGAGCGACGTGCGACGTGTGCCGCAGAGCGGCGAGGAAGCGGCGCAGATCGCTGCCGCGGAGAAACTGGCGGTGAGTCGGGCGTTGGCGTGGCATGCGCTGCGGCAACCGAGTCACGATGCGCCCGCCGTCGTGCGCATTGGCACGCGCGCCAGTCGTTTGGCGCGGGAGCAGGTGGCTGAGGTTTCGGGCTTCCTGCGAATCCTCCTGCCGCAGACGGCGTTGGAGATTGTGACGATGGAGACGCCCGGCGATGTGGACAAGAGCACGCCGCTGCCACAGGTGACGGAGGAGGATTTCTTCACGCGCGATTTGGACCGCGCACTACTGCGCGGGGAGATTGATCTGGCCGTCCACAGCGCCAAGGATTTGCCCAAGCGCATTCCAGAGGGTCTCTGCGTGGCGGCGCTGACGCCGTCGATAGCGCCCTGGGAGGCGCTGGTTCTGCGCAAGGGGGCGGACTCAGGGACGCTGCCGCCGGGGGCGCGCGTGGGCGTCTCCAGTCTGCGCCGGACGCGACGCCTGCTCGAACTGCACCCCGATGCCATCGTGGCCGATGTGCGCGGCAACGTGCCGGAGCGCATTGCGCAACTGGATGCGGGCCGTTACGACGCATTGATTCTTGCCGCGGCAGGGCTGATCCGACTTGGCCTGCATAGCCGAATCTCGCATCTCTTTTCGACGGAGCAGTTCCCGCCGGAGCCGGGCCAGGGGGCGCTGGCCCTCGTTGTGCGCGCCAACGACGCCCGCGTGCGCGAGCTGCTGCAGCCGCTGGACCTGGGGGAGCGGAGGGGGTTACCATGGACGTGAAATGGAAAGGGAAAGGGAAAGAGAAAGGGAAAGTCTATCTTATCGGCGCCGGACCCGGCGCGGCGGACCTCATCACGTTGCGCGGGCGTCGCGCACTGCAGTCGGCCCAGGTGATCCTGTCCGACTATCTCCTGCCGACAAACTTCCTGGAGGAAGTCGGCGTCCCGCGCGCGGGCAAGGAGATCGTCCAGCTTGAGGAGAATGGCCGGGCGGCGCAGGAGAAGATCAATGAGTTGCTCCTCCGGCGCGCCGCCGAAGGCAAGATCGTGGCGCGCCTGAAGAACGGCGACCCGCTCATCTTCGGGCGCGGCAACGAGGAGGCGCAGTACCTCACCGCGCAAGGCATTCCGTGGGAGGTCATTCCGGGAATCAGTTCCGGCGTGGCCGGGCCTGCCTCGGCGGGGCTGTCGCTGACGTGGCGCGGCACGGGCCGCTCCTTTGCCGTGGTCACAGCGCGCAATGCGGGCGGCGCAACACAGGAAGCATACCCGCGCGCGGATTCGCTGGTGATCTACATGGGCGCATCCGTTCTGGGTGAGATTGCGGAACGGCTCATCGGTGAAGGCTGGCCGGGCGCGACATCAGCCGTGCTGGTGGAGCGGGCATCGCAACCGTGGGAGCGCCATGCCCATGGCACACTGGCCGACCTGTCGCGCGTGGCCGAAGAGGCGCATATCCAGGCCCCGGCGCTTCTGATCGTCGGCGCGGCGGCCTCGCCTGAGCAGCGCTTCCACGATGGTCCGCGCATTCTCTTTACCGGTCTCGATCCGACGAATTTCCGCGCGTCGGGCCGCCTGCTGCACTGGCCCGCGCTTGAGGTCGTGCGCGAGGAAGCGGGGTATCAGGCGCTGCCGGGCATCGTCGCTCAACTGCGCGCCCGCGAATTCGGTTGGATGATCTTCACGAGCAAAGTGGGGGTGGCCTCCTTTGTCGAGGCGCTCAGCGAGCGTCACCTTGATGGCCGAGCGCTGTCCGGGGCGCGCATCGCAGCCGCCGGCGCTGGCACGGCCTCCGCTCTGCGGGAGGCAGGCCTGATTCCCGACGCCGTGCCCAACGAGGGGGGCAGCAGGGGCATCCTTGAAGTGGTGGGGGACGCGCGCGGGCAGAACATTCTCCTGGTGCAGGGAACGCACGCGCCGGAGGGGCTCGAAGCGGCCCTGCAACGCCGGGGAGCGCGTGTGACCCGGCTGGGGCTGCACCGCGTTCAGCCTCATCCGGAGTTGGGCCGCCCCCTGCCGAAGCACGACGTCGCCTATTTCGTCAGTCCTTCCGGCGTCAACGCCTACTGGGAGAAGTATGGACCGGAAGCGTTTCGCAAGGAACTCTGGGCCATCGGGGAAATCACGCTGGCGGCGATCGCGAAGCTTGGGTTTTCCGGCAAGGTCGTTGACCCGCATGAGGGGAGGAACTGATATGACTTCGCCCATTCAGCCGCGCCGAGGTCGCAGGAGCGACGCTCTGCGGCGATTGGCTCAGGAAACCAGGCTCAACGGCGACGAACTGATCCTGCCGCTCTTTGTCGTCGCGGGCGCGCGACGCGAGGAACCGATTGCCGCCATGCCCGGCGTGGTAAGGCGTTCGACCGACCTGCTGGCCCGCTATGTCGCTGGGTTGAAAGTGCCCGCCGTGCTGCTCTTCGGAGTACCGGAGCCGGAAGAGAAGGACGACGCCGGAACCTCGGCCCTGGCGGAAGATAGTCTCGTCCCCGCCGCCGTGCGCGCGATCAAGTCGGTCAGACCGGAGATAGCGGTGATTACCGACGTCTGCCTGTGCGCCTATACGAAGCACGGTCATTGCGGGATCCTGACCTCCTCAGGCGCGATAGACAACGAGCGGACGCTCGCGCTGCTGGGCCGCGTCGCGGCCGCGTACGCCACGGCGGGCGCGGATATCGTCGCGCCGTCCGCGATGGTGGACGGGCAGGTGCGCGCCATACGGCAGGCGCTCGACAGCGGCGGGTTTGACGCGACCGCCATCATGTCCTATGCCGCCAAATTCGCCTCGTCGTTCTATGGTCCCTTCCGAGACGCGGCGCACTCAGCGCCCGCCTTCGGGGATCGGCGTGCCTGCCAACTGCCGCCGGGCAACCGGCGCGAGGCGATTCGCGACGCGCTGTTGGACGAAGCCGAGGGGGCGGACTGGCTCATGGTCAAGCCGGCGCTGCCGTACCTGGACGTGCTGGCGGAATTGCGCGGCGCGACGCGCCTGCCGCTGGCGGCGTACCAGGTCAGCGGCGAGTACGCCATGCTCAAGCACGCCTCGGCCGCGGGCGCGCTTGATGAGCGACAAACGGTGCTGGAGTCCCTCTTGAGCATCAAGCGCGCGGGGGCTAACGCCATCATCACGTATTACGCAGAGGAGGTTGCGCAGTGGACAGCTCGTTGAACCAGGCGCTCTTTGCGCGGGCGCAGGAATCCATTGTCGGCGGCGTGAACAGCCCGGTGCGTTCCTTCCGGGCGGTCGACACTCCGCCGCTGGTGGTCGCACGCGCTGAAGGGGCGTACCTTTATGATGCCGATGGCCGATGCTATACGGACTTTCTCATGTCCTGGGGCGCCATCGTTCTGGGCCACGCGCACGAAGAGGTCCGAATCGCCATCGAAGAGGCGCTGCGGCGCGGCAATGGCTATGGGATCACCTCGGGGCCGGAGATTGAACTGGCGGAGCTGATCCGAGACGCTTTCCCCTCTATCGAGCGGCTGCGGCTGGTCAACTCGGGGACTGAGGCGGTCATGAGCGCGGTGCGCTTGGCGCGTGGGTACACGGGCCGCAACAAGATTGTGGTTTTCGAAGGGGGTTACCACGGGCACAGCGATGGTCTCCTGGTGCGGGCCGGGTCCGGGTTGGCCACGTTTGGCCTTCCCGCCAGCGCCGGCGTGCCGGCCTCCTTCACCGCCGAAACACTCGTGGCGCGATACAACGACCTCGAAGGCACAGCCAGACTTTTCGCGGCACACGGTAAGCAGATCGCCGCTATCCTGGTCGAGCCGGTGGCAGGCAACATGGGCGTAGTCGCGCCGGAGGCGGGATTTCTGGAGGGACTGCGCGCGCTCTGCGACCAGGCAGGGGCGCTGCTTATTCTTGACGAAGTCATCACAGGTTTCCGGCTGGACTGGGGCGGGGCTCAGGCACGATTCGGCGTACGCCCCGACCTGACGACGCTCGGCAAGATCATCGGCGGCGGATTGCCCGTGGGAGCGTTCGGCGGGCGACGCGAGATCATGGAACGGCTCGCCCCGCTGGGGGACGTTTATCAGGCCGGGACGCTCTCGGGTAATCCCATCGTGGCCGCCGCCGGGGTGGCGGTACTCAAGACTTTGCGCAGAACACTTCCCTACGCCGAGATGGAATCCAAGGCCGCGCGGATCGAAGAGGCGTTGGTTTCATCCAAAGCTTCAGTACCGCTAACCGTGAACCGCGTGGGTTCCATCTTCACGCTCTTCTTCACCGCGGGCAAGGTTCGCGACTACGAATCGGCGCGCAAGGCCGATGCCGACCTTTACGGCCGTTTCTTCCGGGGCATGCTTCAGGCAGGCATCCTGCTCGCCCCGTCCCCGTGGGAAACCTGCTTCCTCTCCACGATGCATACAGAGGAGCATGTCCGGCAGTTCATCAATTCCGCTCAAGCGACCCTTCGTTCCATCGCGCGCTGAACCTGCGCCGAGCCTAGACACGCAGGGACGAGTCTAAGTGCTTATCACTGCGTGAGTGCGGTTGGTAGCGGGGGGGGGATTCTTTCGCTGCTGAAATGCTTCGCGAAGTGGCCGTAGGATACTGACCTGCGAACGCATGGGAAGGATTGGTGCGCAACTACTGTCCAAGTAGGCCATACTCGGCGGCAAGTACCGAGCCCTACGGATCGACATGGGCAAGGCGATCGACACCTGAGCGCGAAATGTTACGCTCGTCCCAGATGTTTCAGAAACTCGCGGCGAACACTACGCGGCAAATCCCACAGGATCAGCAATCAGAACTATTGTTCCGCAGTTGTCTTGAAAAGATTTGTTTTTGAGGCAGTAGTGAAACAACCATTTTGACGGCAGATACACCGGAGTCATCACGCAATGCCCAAGTCGGGGACTTGAAGCTGGCGCGAAGCCAGGCATGGACAGGCTGGTTTCGGGAAACGACTGAAAGGGAACGTGGGGGCAACCGCACGCGCCGACGCAAGAGAAACCTTGCCAGTATTGGAAGGGGCAGGCAATTCGGGTATGATGTGCGCGACTAGGGCAAGTGGCGGAATGGCAGACGCATCGGACTTAAAATCCGAAGTCCCGAATAGGGACATGGGGGTTCGACTCCCCCCTTGCCCACCAACTTGAATCTTCCGGAGCGCCACCCAACACGCGCTCACGGCGGGCGTCTAATATGTTGAAGCCGGAGTCCAAGACAACCGAGCAGGAGCCTGGCGGTTCCTTGAGCGAGCAGGCGGAGCACGCCCTGATTGACCAATGCGCGCGCGGGGATTCGCGCGCATTCGACACGCTGATGAAGGCGAACCAGGCCCAGGTCTTCCGGCTGGCGTATCGTTTTACGGGGAACCGGGACGAGGCGGAGATGGTGACCCAGGATACCTTCATCCAGGCGTTCCGCTCGCTGAAGGGTTTCGATGGCCGCTCCCGCCTGATGACCTGGCTGTATGCCATCACCGTGCGGAAAGCGATTGACCGGCGGCGGCGACGCCGCGTGGAGAAGCGGACGCAGTCGCTGGCCGAGGACGCCGAGCCCGCCACGGACGGCCGCCGCGCCCGCGCGCCGGACCCGGCCGAGCAGTTGGGCGCGCAGGAGCTTCAGGAGCAGTTGCGCGACGCCCTCGCCCGGCTGCCAGCGGACCAGCGCGCGGCGCTCGTGCTGGTGACGCAGGAGGGGATGGACTACCGCGAAGCGGCACGGGTGATGAACTGCTCGCGCGGAACGATCGCCTGGCGCGTCTTCAATGCGCGCCGGCTGCTGCGGGAGATGCTTTCGGGGTACCTGGGGACCGAGTCAGGATGAAGCCATGAGATGCACGGAGGCGCGCCGGCGGATCAGCCGGGCACTGGATGACGAACTGGATCCGCGCGAGGCGACCGCGCTGGCGGAGCACCTGGAGGGCTGCGCGGAGTGCGCGCGCTTCAAGGCCGACCAGGCGCGCATCAACGCCGCGCTGGCGGCGATGGCCGTCCCCGAGGCGACGGAGGGGCAGGCGCTGCGCATGGCGACGCACGTCCGGGCCGGCGTGGAAGCGACTTCGGAGCCGGTCCGCGTCTCCTGGTATTTTCGCGCGGCGGCGCTGGCGGCGATGCTGCTGCTGACGGCGGGGGTGGTCTTCCTCAGCATTCGGCTGAAGGAGGCGCGGACGCAGATTGCGCGCCTTAGCGCGGGGCTGCCCGCCGTCGAATCGAACGGACATGCGGAGTTGACGGTGATGGGGGGCGTGCCGATCCCCCGGCCCGCCGCGCTCGAACAGGGTGTGGACCAGCAAGTGCAGGCGTTTCTTTCCGTGCAAAAATACCTGGGCGGGGCGCTGCGCTGGATGGCCTCGGATGGCGATCAGGTCGAGGTCGGCATGTCCGGCGCTGCGGGCGTCACGCCCGTCGCCGCGCACGACGTCATGGTGGTCAGCTTCCAGTATCTCGAGCACCTCCGCGACGGGAAGACGGCGCTGCTGAGCAGTCCGCAGTTCGTGCTCCTCCCGGGCGAAGAGGCCTCGGTGCGGCTTGCCGCGCGCGACGCCGCGGCGAAAGAGGCCTTCCGATACCGCGTCAGCGCACGCAGGAGCGATGGCCACATCCGTGCCGAAGTGAGCTTCAGCCCGGAGGGGACCGAGGCGCAGGGGCCGGCGGAGATCGCTTCGCGCATTACCGCCGAGGTGCAGGTGAAGGAGGGAGTGCCGGTCCTGCTGGGTGCCAGTGGCGACCCGGCCAGCCGCCGAGAACTGTATATGCTTGTGGTGACGCGTTTGCAGGGAAGCGCCGCTCCCTCGGGTGCGGGCGGCGCGCTATAATGACGGCGACGACGACGGCGACGGCCCTTGGACAAGACTACTCCTTCGGCTGCGCTCAGGACGGGAGGGGATGACGGGGATATTAATGAAGCAACGAAATCAGAGGACATCGGTTGTTTTCGTTGATGGATATCTCTGTTATCCCCGTTATCCTGTTCCACTCCGTTAGTGCCGTTTCTCTTCAGGAGGTCGAGCGATGCAGAGATGCCGACTATTGACGATGGCGTTGTGCGCCGCGTGGGCGCTGGCCCTCTCACTGCCGGCCCAAGCGAAGCCGGTCCCGCCAAAGCCGACCGTGGCGGTCCTCGATTTCGACGGAACCAGCCCGGCCGTCAGCAAGCAGGCCGCCTTGGCTCCCGACAAGCTCAGCGCGGCGCTGGCGCGAGGGGGGAAGGTCAACAGAGTGGTGGACCGCTCCCAAGTCAAAAAGGCGCTTGAACAGGCGAAAGAGGGGCCGGCCAATACCCTCGCCGAGCGCGTGGGCGCGGCTGTCGGCGCGGATGTCGTTGTGGAGGGGCAGGTGGCGCGTCTGGACAAGAAACTGCTGGTCACCTGCAAGCTGACGGACCTGCGCACCAAATCGGTCAGCGCGCAAGTCGCCAAAGGCGGGGAAGATCACGTGGGGGAAATCGCGCAGGAACTGGCGGACAAAATCGGCCGCAGCCTGACGCAGCCCTCCGACGACTCGGCCCCTCCCCAGGCGCCCGCCGCGCCGGCGCAACCGTCGCAGCCGGCCCCCAGCGCCCCAGCGGCCCCGGCCGCGCCGCCGGCGCACTCTCCTAAATAGGGACAGTGGGGGGTGTTGAAAACGTCCTGCGCGCCAAGTTCCGCGGAAGTGCAATGTCGAGATGGCGTAGACTTTTCTATCCATGTACGCGGGTCTGAGAACCCGCGCTACACTTTTCCAACAGCCCCACTGTCCCCAGTTGCCCCGTTCCTCTTTTCCTATGATCCTCCGGTTCTTTCAGTGATCTTCACGATCGCCCGAGCACAATCGTCCTTGACGTATGCACTCTGCCTCCCCAATTCCTCGATTGGCGCAATGCAGGTCTTGTCGCCGATTTCGGCGAGCACGGAGAGAGCGCCACGGTCCAACAGCGCATCGATTCTAGCGGTGAGAGAGGGCGTCCATCTAAGGGTTGGCAACAGGAACGGAATACAGCGCGGGCCGATTGCGACCATAATCGGAGGAACACCGGTTGCGCCACGACAGCCAACGAGCATCGCGATGTCGTAGTCGGTGGCAATTCGCGAGAACAAGGCCGAAACATCTTCATGCCCTCGTGGTGGCATGACCTCAGCGTCCAGGCATACACGGGCGAGATCTTCTGTTCCCAGAAGCTCTCGCACTCGTGAGAACTCGTGTTGGAGGATTGCATGGGCGAAGTCCTTCTTCTTGTCCGGCGCTGCATTCTGTCGTGACGCGATCAGTTCTTCCAGTGTTGGTGCCGTGTCAGACATTATCTTTGCAGATGACCCCGGATGAATCTGCTCGACAACTTTCTTGATAACGTCGATGTCATAGGAGGACGCCTCAGCCTGCGCGGTTCTCAATATTTCTGTGAGTCTTGGGAGCGCCCGTTCTTCCCGCAGTCTGCCCAATGCTTCGGCCGCTGTGTGCTGAAGCCCGAAGTTCTTCTCGCCAAGCAGTTCGAGTAGCCTTTTCGTGCCTGCTGGATTGGGGAAACTACCGAGCGCCTTGATCGCATGGATGCGAACATAAATGAGATCGTCCTTTGTCGCGTTGAGAAGATCTTGAAATGCCCTTGGATTCCTCACCGATGCAAGCGCGGTACAGGCCACCGACGCAGCCACAGAGTCACAAGAGTGCGCGACTGCAATCAATGCTCTGACGGCATTGGGTGTGCCCAGTTCAGCCAACTCCCTTCCTGCGACGTCCCGGTCGTGCCCGAGCTGCCCCAGCAGTTTGCGCGATAATCTGTCAACCCGCCCGAAGCCGAACATATGCGCCTCCTGTGGGCCTCATCTGGTGAACCGGCATTCCCCGGCGGCCTGCCGGTTCACACCGCCGCGAGCGCACTTGGGGAGAGTTTACGCTTCGTGAGCCAGAAAGCAACTGAAATTGTGCACGCATGACGATAGGCCAAGGGGGGGAATAGGCGGTAGATAGGGTAAATGGCAAATAGGGACAGTGCGGCCGCTGCAGAAGTGTGACCCAGCCGCCCCCGGCCGGGAGGACACAGGCGAGGACGCCTGTGCCGCATAGACTTCCGATGACACCTTGCACCTCGCAATACGCAATCGGGACTCTTTCAACAGTCCCACACTCACCCGTTATTGCCTGGCCGCGTCAGCCGGGGCTGCTGGACATGCGCCGATGGATGTGTATCATGTCAGCAGTAATTGAGAGGCTGTCCTGCGAAGAATGGACGCTCCCTGTCTTTCTGTCCCTATGTTGCTGTTTCCTGGCCCGCCCGCTCAACAGGCCGGCAAGACCCGGGAGAGCAAACGCATGCCAGTTCGGTGTCGTCGCTCCCAGGCGCGCAGCGGCTCGCTCTCCCTGAGTTGGCTGTTGTGCATGGCCTTGGTCGTTGCGTGCCTGGGCGCGGGCTGCCTCTTCTTTGCCCACCAGGTCCGTGGACTCTTCACCCGCCCCTTCCAGACGGCCATCTTCGGGTGGGACGACACCTTCTACTACGTCTGGTTGCGCTCCGCATTCATTGGGGGCGACGTGGACTTCACCGACGACGTCGCCTCATCGCCCTCCCTGCCGAGGCGGCTCAAGATGGAGGTCCTCCGGGGACCGCGCACGGAGAAGGGGCTCATTCCCAACAAGTATCCGGTCGGTTGGGCGCTCAGTTCCGCCCCCTTCTACCTCATGGCGGACAGCACGGTCACCCTGGCCAACGCCGCGGGCGGCTGCGCCATTTCGCATGACGGCAACGGGCCGGTCTACCAGTTCGTCATTCTGCTCGGACAACTCCTCTACGCTTTGGCGGGCCTGCTCCTGTGCTTCCTCATTCTGCGGAGGTTCCTCCCGGTCGAACCGGTCATCGTTGGCATAGGACTCACCTGGGTGGGATCATTTCTGTTCTACTATCAGACTGTCGACTTGACCATGGCGCACTCGACCACGTTCTTCTGGATCGTGCTCACCTACTACCTGGTGCTGCTCATCGACGACAAACCGGAGCGCGCGCGATACTGGCCCATGCTGGGCATTGCGGCAGGCATGGTCATCCTCAGCCGATATCAGGCCGCCGCGTACTTGCTGTTCCCGGCGGTCGTCGCGTTGCGCGCCGTTGTCGCGCGCAAGGCCCGTGTGGCGCCGCTCCTTCTCGCCGCCGGCCTTTTCGCCGGAGTGTTGTTCATCCAGATGGCGGCCTGGCGCGCGCTGTACGGCCACTGGCTGCTCTACACGTATTCCGAAACATTCGATTGGTTCAATCCGCATCTTCCGGAAGTGCTCTTCTCTCCGTTTCACGGACTCTACTACTGGCACCCGATTCTGCTCCTGGCGACCGTGGGCTTCGTCGCGGGCGTGGCGACTATCCGCGAGATTCCCAGATCATGGCTGGTCGTCCTGTTCGCAACCATCTGGATCAACGCCGCGTGGTCCTGCTGGTGGTTCGCCGCGTCATTCGGCAGCCGCGCCTTCGAGGGGTGCATGCTGTTCTTCATGGCCGGAAGCGCCTGGATTATCGCCCGTCTCTGGCGCAGGAAGGCGCTGCTGGGCCTCGTCGTCGCGCTCTATCTGCTGGCGGCGGCGTGGAACCTGAATCTGGCCTGGCTGGTCAATGAGAACGTCATTCCCGGAGACCGGCCCGTGACGTGGCGGCAGATGGCGTCAACGACTCTGCGCTACTACGCGCCGCCCAACCCGCCGCCGCGTGAATAGGGACAACAACCCTGCAGTCACCCATTCCCTCCCGCGCGTCGTTCATTGCCTTGCCCATTTCGTCGTTGACAGCCCCCCGTCCATGTGCCAACATTACATCAGGAGCGGGAGGGCGAAAAGATGAACAAGGAATCGTCGCTCTTGTGCGGGCTTGGTGTTATTCTCCTTCTCCAAGGCATCGCATCGGGGACCGGCGCGGGGCTTCACCTCAGTACCAGCCGGCCGTACGTCATGGGCTACCGCGTGCAAGGGGACTTTGTCCTTCCCGTGATGGGGACGCTCGAGAATGGCGTCTTCATGGAGGTGAACAACCCCGACCAGGCGTATCAGCAGCCTGAACCTCCCCCTTTGTACTATCCTCCGAACCGAAGGGACGTGGACAGGTTCTTCGCCAACCCCGAGACTGCGGCTTGGGTGGCCGGAGGTAAGAAGGCCGAACCGCCGCCCCCGCCGCCGGCCGCTCCGGTCGTCACCGGACTCGTGCGCCTCACCGGCCTGCTCAAGACCGCCGTTGACGGCCGCCTCTGTCTGGTGGTCGGCACGGGGGCCGGCGAGACGCAGTATGACCTCTCCTCCAACGAACACTTCAAGGAAACGCTGCCCACGCTGGGCGCGCAGCAATTTCGCGGCCACTTCACCGGCGTCGTCACCCGCGGCGACCCCTACCCCAGTTTCTATGTCCAGTCCGGCTGGGTCGAACCGCTGTGAGCGAACGGACTCAACGTTCAACTTTCAACGTCCAGCGTTCAAGTAACAGGAACGAACGCACGGCGCGGCGTTTGTCTGTTTGTCACTGGACGTTGAGCGTTGAAAGTTGAATGTTGAACGTTGAATCCGTCCCCCAGCCTTGACTCCATCCCCCATACCGGGTATATCCTCCCTATTCGCTCTAACCAGAAGACCCAGGAGGAACGCATGCTTCGCAAGGCGACGCGTCTGGAAAAGATTCCCCCGTATCTGTTCATGGAACTGCGCAACAAAATCAACAAGGCCCGGGCGGCCGGCGTGGACGTCATCAGCCTCGCCATCGGCGACCCCGTCGAGCCCACTCCCAAGCCGATCATTGACGAGCTCTGCCGCGCCGCGCAGGACCCTGAGAACCACTGCTATCCCACCGACGAGGAGAAAGGGATGGCCCCGCTCCGCAAGGAGGTCTGCCGCTGGTACGCCTCGCGCTACAACGCCGAACTCGACCCGGAAGGGGAGTGCCTCATCCTCATCGGCTCCAAGGAAGGGTGCCACCACTTCGCGTTGGGGATGATCAACCCCGGCGACCTCGTGCTGGTCACGGACCCCGGCTATCCCGGCTACAAGCCGAGCATCTGGTTCGCCGGCGGCGAGCCGTACCCCGTGCCGATGACCGCCGAAAACAATTTCCTGCCGGACCTGCGGAAAATCCCCGCTGAGATCGCTCGGGAGGCCACCGCCTTCTACCTGAACTACCCCAACAACCCCACCGGTGCTGTCGCCACGCGCCCCTTCCTCAAGGAACTGGTGGAGTTTGCCAAGGGGTACGACATCGCGCTGGCCTATGACAACCCCTATGTTGACATCGTCTTCGACGGAGCCGAGCCGCTCAGCCTCATGAGCATTCCCGGCGCCAAGGATGTGGCCGTTGAATTCAACAGCTTCTCCAAGCCGTTCAACATGACCGGCTGGCGTCTCGGCATGGCGCTGGGCAACCGCACCATCATCGCGGCCATGTCCCAGGTGAAATCCAACACCGACAGTGGCGTCTTCAACGCCATCCAGTATGCGGGCATCCGCGCGCTGCGCGAGTGCGAGCCGCACCTCGAAAAGATGCTCAAGATCTATGCGCGCCGCCGCAGGCTCGTCGTGGACACCCTCAACGCCGTCGGCTGGAAGAACTACCGCGCGCCGAAGGGGACCTTCTACCTCTGGGTGCCCACCCTCGGCGGCAAGAGCTCCGCGGAGTTTGTCAGTGAGCTTTTCGAGAAGGCGCAGGTGGTGGTGGCCCCCGGCGGCGCTTATGGAAAGTACGGCGAGGGGTACTTCCGCATCTCCCTCACCGTACCGGACGACCGGCTCGATGCGGCGATGGAGCGGATCAGGAATGCCTTCGGCTGAAGGGCGCTCGGCTTCAGGCGGCCTCCTCTCCCGCATCGGCGGCGCGATGCTGGACTTGGTTTATCCGCAGGACTGCATCGCCTGCAGCCGCGACGTGCCCGTGGACCCTCGCGGCCTGTGCCCCGACTGCCGCGCCGGTCTTCCCCGCATCGGCGAGTGGCGCTGCCCGCGCTGCGGCGATGAGCTGGGCCCATATGCCGCCGGCCGTCCCGCCTGTCCCAGTTGCAGCAACCGAAGCGGGCTGATGTTTCGTTCGGCGGTGGCCGCCTGTCGGTATGAGGGGGCCGCCCGCGAGATCGTCCATCGGCTCAAGTATGGCGGCGACCTCCGCGCGGTGCGCCTCATGAAAGAGGCGATCCTCCAGAGGCTGCAGAGCCAGTCCTGGGTGGGGGAGATTGACCTGGTCGTGCCCGTCCCTCTCCACTGGACGCGCCGCTTCAGCCGCCGCTTCAACCAGTCTGACCTGCTGGCGCGCGGCATCGCCGTGTCGCTGGGACGCGCGTATCGGCCCGCATTGCTTCGCCGCCTCCGTCGCACCCGCGCCCAGGCCTTCCTGCGCGGGACGGCGCGCGAACAGAACATGCGCGGCGCGTTCGGCGTTCCTCGGCCCCGGCTGGCCGCCGGCCGAACCGTCCTCCTTGTGGACGACGTCATGACCACCTGCGCCACGGCATCGGAGTGCGCGCGCTCTCTCCTGGCCGCCGAAGCGCGGCGCGTTTACGTGGCCGTCTTTGCCAGGTGATTCCCTGCCATCCGGCCATAGCGGTAGATCGTGCCGCGGCTCACCCCCAACAACTGCGCCGCGTGGCTCACGTTGCCTTCCGCCCGTTGCAGCGCCCAATGCACCATCGCTCGGCGAGTCTCTCGGAGCGTATGAATCTGCCCCTCCGAGAGTTGCGTAATCACTCTCACTATCTCGTCCTGCACTTTTTCCTCCCCGTCTGTCAGGCTCCGCGAGTCCGTGTTTGCCGGATTCGACCGGAGGCCCGGTAGTGTCTCTTGTTGATGCAAAGAGCGTGCCGTCCAACATGGCCAGTCCCTGGATATGACAGGGACATCAAAGCAGCTCGATGTCAAGCTCGTAAGTGGTTATAGAAACCAACAATACGACAACTCTCCGGGCGCACCGTCCCGTACTCCGCCTCGGGCTCCGCAGTCCGGCCTATTGCAGCCGCCCCTTTTTGGGGCACTCAACTGTTGCATCTTCGGTGCGGCGTCGAATTTCGTAATGCACGACCTGTAATCTTGAACTCCGCGCGTCAGATTCCATATTTTTGGCTTGACTACTCGCAAACAAGCCGCTATGCTGCTGGCAACTACACGTACTCGTTCCCGTTCCTCGTTCGCACTCAGTGGCTGCGTTCCTGGGGGCAGTCGACTTGCAGTGCGCCGTGTTGTGTCAGCTGATCTCGGGCGTAAGTCAGCAGTTACCTCCGTGGACACCGTAAGGAGAGAACGCGATGCAAGGTGAGACCATGAAGCAGGAAGCGGACGCGCGCGGGCCGGACCGTGTGGGGGCGTTGAAGGCCAAAGTGGATGCCTTGGCCAAGCTGACGCAGGACCTCGAAGATGCCCGCTCCTCTGCCAAGAGGACGCGCTTCGGGATCGTCGTCGGTATTCTCCTGGTCTTGTTGATTTTCGGACTGTCCTTCTTCAAGATGTACAAAGACTTCGACAAGAAGGACTTTGTCGCACAAGTTCAGACCAAGTTGCTGCAGCCGGACGCGCAAACCATCGATCTGCTGCAAACCTCCGCCCGCGAAGTGCTCCCGGTGTACATGGCCGAAGCGCAGAAGCAGTTCGGCGAAGTCTGGCCCGAATTGCAGAAGCAACTGCAGACGGAAGGCCAGAAGTACCTGGAGAACATCGGGGCCAAGGTCGAAGAGCACATCAAGGCCAAAGTGGACGCGATGGCCTTGAAGCAGCAGGAAAAGCTCCTGGCCGAATTCCCCACCCTCAAGGATGAGAAGACGCGCGACATCATCATGGAGAACCTCGAAAAGGCGCTGCAGGGCGCCGTGGTTGATGTGCTTGATGAGCGCGTGACCAAGGCCGAGGCCCGCATCTGGGAGGTGTACGATCAGATGATCAAGTTCCTCCCCGAGGAAAGCCAGGGGGACTTCCAGGCCCGCATGGCGAAGGCATGGGACCAGTTCCTGATGGTGAAGCTGGTGACGCCGGACATGATGAAGTAGTCTCCCGAACGGACCAATGACCTACTGAACAGGAGGAATTAAACCAATGGCCGATGCAATGGAAAGCCGCCTGCAGGAGATCGAGCGCTCCGCCGGGGAGCTCGAAGGCAAACTGCGGGCGCAGGTCGCCCGTGTTGAGCGCAGCAAGCGCATTACCCTCGTAACAGGCATCATCGTCATTGTCATTATATTCGGCTATCTGACCTTCCTTACCGTCATGCTCAAGCCGTATGCCAACGCCACCTTCGTCGCCGACCAGATCAAGCTCAGGGCGAACGAGTATGCCCAAGTTCAGGTTCCCGAGATCGCCAAGGCCCTCAAGGAGAGCGCCCCGGACGTCATCAAGTCGCTGCGCGAACAGGCAATGACCGGCGTCCCCATGCTTCGCGAGCGCGCCGAGGAAGAGACCATGGCGCTCGTGGACCGGTTCACGACCAAGATGGAGACGACTGTGGACGGCATCGTTTCCGAAATGATCAAGCAGCATAAAGGGGAGTTGGAGCCCCTCATCGAAGCCGCCTCCGTCAAAGGCAACGATGTCGAGATCGAGAAAGCGTTCCAGGAGTCCCTCGAAGAGCTGATTGGCCCCGAGATGGACAAGCTCTTCGCCAAGTTCAACCAGGACATGGACGCCGTCCAACAAATGCTGGCGTATTACAGCCAGCCGGATGACAAGCTCACGAGCGCCGAACTGGCCAACAAGTATCTGATCATTGCGGTACTCGGCTTCATCAACGAGGCCGCCAACAGCCAGTTGCTGACGCCGCCCGCGCCGCCGAAGGCGATGTAACGGAAAACCGGTTGTTATGACGCTCAACCCGCGGCCCGCCTATGCAAGGCGGGCCGCGCGTGTTTTTGGACCCGTCGGACCCGTCCGACCTGTCCGATCCGCCCGATTGCCCATGGGTCCACCATGCCCGACCGCATCCTGATTGCCGATGACCATCCCCAGACTGTCGCCGCCTGTCGCGCCGCCCTGTCTCAGGGTGGATGGGAAGTGCTTGCCGCGGCCGACCTGCCCGCGGCCGCCGCTATCCTGCAGAGTCGTCCGGCCCTGTTGGCGGTGGACGCCGCGCTCCCGGGCGGATCGGTCCACTCCTTCTGCCTGTGCGCGCGCAATGAGGGCACGCGCGTCCTGTTGCTGGCGCCGCCGCGCTTCTCCAACGAGACCCTCGACGCCCTGCGCCCCGTTGTGGACGCCATCCTCTTCAAACCTTTCGACATCGAGGAGTTCAAGCAGCGGGTTTCCGTCCTGGTTCGCCAGGAGCCCATGACGCGAGGCAAGCGCGCCGCGGCTGAATCCTATGTGTCGGGCGCCGGCGCAGGGCGCGTCGCCGAAACAACGGCGGACGCGCCGCCGGACCTGGTGGGTGCGCGCATTGCCGGCTGCCTGCTGGAGCGATTTCTCGGACGCGGCGGCAGCGGTTCCGTCTGGCTTGCCCGCCACGAACTGCTGGACATCCCGGTCGCCGTCAAACTCCTCCCGGCCGACTTGCTGCAGTGGAGTACGCAGGACCGGGAGCGCTTCATCCGCGGGGCGCGCGCCGCCGCGCAAATTCAGCACCCCAACGTCGTCCAACTCCTCAACGCCGGCGAGGAGCAGGGGCGCCTCTTTCTCGTGCAGCGCTACGTGGAAGGGGAGAGCCTCCGGACGCGCATCGAGCGCATGGGCCGCCTCGCGGAGCGGGAAGCGTTCGACATCCTTTCGCAGATCGCTTCGGGACTCGGCGCGGTGCATCGCCTGGGGCTGGTGCATCGGGACGTCAAACCGGCCAACATCATGCTCGACGCCGCCGACCGCGCCATGCTCACGGACTTCGGCCTCGCGCGCGGCGTCGGCGCGCATGACATCTCCAGCGTCAGCGCGATCGTCGGCACCCCTCTCTACATCTCCCCGGAACAGGCCGCCGGCCGCCCTGTGGACGGGCGCGCCGACCTCTATTCGCTCGGCGCAAGCATCTACCACGCCCTCACCGGGCGGCCCCCGATTCAGGGCGAGACCCTCCTGGCGGTCCTGCAAGAGGTGGAGCGGACGAAGCCGCCGGCCCCCAAAGAATTCGTTCCGGGAATGTCATCGGCGGCCTCGGCGCTCGTGATGCGGCTGCTGGAGAAAGACCCGGAGCGGCGGTTCTCAAGTGCAGAAGAGTTGGAGCGAGCCGTGTGTGCATCGAAGCGGTGAACTGCCATCAATGGTCAATTGTCAATGGCAAACGAAGCGCCGGCACCCTGCAATCAAGACGCCATGATGAGGCTTGCCGTTGCATTGACTATTGGCAATGGCCCATTGACCATTGACGTTTCCGTCAGTCGGCCTTCCTCACCTCCGCCCGGCTCGCCTCCCCTCGCAACTGCCTCAGGCTAAGCCCTTCCGCCCACAACACGACGAATCCGATCAGGACGATCGCCGGAATATTCCCCGCCCAGGCGAGCCACTGATAGCTTGTCACTGCCGCGCTGCGCGGGTCATGTCCCAGGATGGCCGCCGCCGCGGCCACACCCCCCTGGAAGATGCCGATATAGCCGGGGGTCGGCGCGGCCGCCACCCCCAGCGCCACCACCGCGAATACCAGCAGCGCCCCGGACGGGCCGAGTTCCAGCGCCGGGAAGCAGTATCCGATGAACAGAAAGTACAGCACCTGGATCAGCCAGTGCGCAACCGACAGAACCAGCAGCACCGCCACCTGGCGCGCGTCCCTCAGCGTGTTCAGCCCCTCGATAAATGACTTCAGGAAGCTTGCGACGTGATGCTGGATGCTCTGTGGCAACCAGGAGACGCACGCCGTCACTATGCGCTGCGCCGTCGCCGGCCTGAACCTCAGGAAGATCAGGAACGCCACCATGACGCAGAACGCCCCCGCCAGCGTCGCCCCCACCACCCGCAGCGTCGCCAGGGTCTCCGCCCCCTCGCCGGAGGCCGAGGGCGGCAGCAACAGCAATGCCACCACCAGGAAGAGCAGCACCACGCACATGTCGAAGACCCGCTCCAGGGCGATGCTCGACAGCGCCACCGAGGTGCGCACCGGCGTCTTGAGCGACAGCGCCACCCCCCGCGCAATCTCCCCCAGGCGCGAAATGATGCAGTTCGCCATGAAACCGATCATGATGGCGCTCAGCAGGGGCCGCATCGGCAACCGTTGCACCGGTTCCAGGATGATGCGCCAGCGCAGCGCCTTCACCGGGAAGACCATCAGCCCCGTCAGCATCGCCAGCCAGAACCATCCCCACCGGGCCTCGCGGAACGCCTGGAGCACCTCGCTGAATCGGACCTTGTGGAACGACCACGCCAGCAGCGCGGCCACTGCAAGCATCGTCAGCGCCAGCATCAGGATTCCGTGATGCCGTTTCATCCTGGCCGCCTTTCATCCGAAGAGGATTCCATCGCGCGCAGCAGGCGTTCCAGCAGTTCCATCGGCAGCCCCACGACGTTGCTCAGGCTCCCCTCGATCCGCTCGATAAACCGGTCCCCGCTCTCCTGGATCGCGTACGCGCCCGCCTTGCCCATCGCTTCGCCGCTGTCCACGTACGCCTCGATCTCGTGGCGGTCCATCCGGCGCATCACAACGCGCGTGCGCTCACACCCGGACAAGCGCCGTCCCGAGCGCGCATCAATCAAGCAGATCCCGGTGATCACCGTGTGAGCGTGGCGGCTGAGGCTTTCCAGGATGCGGATGGCGTCCTCGCGGTCGGTCGGCTTGCCGATGATATCGGAGCCGAAGGTGACGATCGTATCGGCCCCGATCACGATTCCGCGTGAGAGGCGAGCGGCGACCGCCGCCGCCTTTCGGCAGGCCAGGTGCTCCGCGGCCTCCGCGGGCGAGAGGCCCTCGGGCACGGTCTCCTCGGCATCGGACGGGAACACTCGGAACATGCGCCCCGTCGCCGCCAGAAGCTCGCTCCGCCGGGGAGAGGCGGACGCCAGGATCAGTTCATCCACGCCACTCTCCCGCGGTTGTTGAGGTCGTTGAGTGCAGACAAAGTGGCGCGGGTTATTCAACCCGCGAATATCGTGCGTTCCTTCCGCTTCCTCGTTTCCCGCGCCTGTGGCGCGGGACGCGGACTAGATAGTCCGCGCCACTTGCGGCGTTACTTCGCCTTTGCCCCGATCTCCAGCAGCCGCGCCTCGCGCTCGGTCTGGGCAATGTCGGCGATGGCCAGCGCGTGCGCCGCCACGGCCGCCACCTGAGCATCGGCATCCGCCGTCACCTTCCGGACGTCCGCGCGCTGCGTCGGGTCCAGCGCCGGCGCATAGACCAGCGCGTTCAGGAACGCCGCCCCGGCGGCGCGGCGGACCTCCACCGGCTCCTTGGCGTTGGCGAGGATGGCGAACATCGCGTCGCGCGGTTCGGCGGTCGGCAGCGCCGCAATCGCCTGCATCGCCAGAATGCGTATCTCCTGCGGGTAGCCGGTGCAGAGCCGCGCCAGCGTCCCGGCCAGTGCGACCGTCGGGTACTTGGAGGAGCGCGGCACCCTGCTGAGGGTCGTCAGCACCTTCTTTACCATCGCGGTGTCCTGAAGGATGTCCTCAGTCACCGGCGCCTTGGAGGAGGCCACTGCGGCGAAGGACATCTTCCTCAGTTCCTCTGATGGCGGGGGAATCGGAAGTGCCCCGACCGGAAGCCCCGCAGCGTCGGTGCGCAGCTTCGCCACGTCATCCGCCGGGGCCAACAGAATCACCGGAGGCATGCTCTCCCCCAGTTCCGTGCGCAGCAGTTTGGCAATCCCGAGACCGGTCATCCCCTTCAGCCGCGTGTCCAGCATCACCAGGCTCACCGGCGGCGCCATGGAGCGGATGCGCTCCATCAGTTCCACCTGCTCGTTGCGGCGCTCCGGGACCATGGCCCAGGAACTGATCTGGCTGGAGAGCGTCTTATAGAGCGCGTCGCTGTTCGTCAGCACCAGCACCCTGGGGCGGACGGTCGCGCCCAGCGCGCCGGCCACCGTGCCGATCACCTCTTCCGTCGCCCCCACCTCGCCGGAGGGACTCAGGAACATCAGCGTCTCGGCGGCGTTCGCCCGCACCGACTTCTCCGGACAGGTCAGCGCCTGGACCAGCGCGTTCTGGCCCGTCGGTGGACGGGGGTCGCCGATCGAGCGCAGCGCCAGGATGCAATCGTGCGCCAGAGGCGTTGTCCCGTCCTGAAGCGCGCGCCCCAGCGCCCGGTAGAAATAGGAGACGCCCAGCGATTCGTTGATGCGCCCGAGCGGCGCGAGCGCGGCAGCGCGCGCCGTGTCATTCGCCGCGCTCGCTTCCTCAATCTGCATGTAGTTGTTGCACAGGTACAATTCCAGGAACTCCGGCTGCTGGTGGGGGAGTTTCATCCCCTGAAGCAGCAGCGCGTCCGCGCGGAGGCGCGGGTACGCGTACCGCGGGACGTCCTCGAAGGTCAGGCACTCCGCGTACAGCTTTCCCTGCGGATTCCATTTCCAGTTCACGCGCTGCCACGTGGGGATGCTCTCGATCAGCGCCACGTCGTTGTAGTAGTAGCGCGTCGCCAGCTCCAGGCAGGCCTGGGCGGCCGTCATCTGAGGCGCGGCGGGCTTCTTCGCTTCGGCCGGCGTGACGGGGGCGCGAAGGATGTCCAGCGCCATTGAGGCGGCCTGGCGCACGAAGTCCGGGGTCTTCTCGTTCTCCATCGCCGCCATCAGGGGGGGGACGGAGCGCGCGTCCGGGGACTCTCCAAGCAAGCGGGCGATGCGCGCCGCGGCCTCCGGCTTCGCGTTCTCGAATGCCACCAGCAGCGGCGGGATGCCCGCCGAAGCCATCTCGCGGATGATCCTCAGCGCCGCTACGCGCCGGCTCGTCAGGGAGAACGGGTCGTCGCTCAGCGCCTGATCCAGCAGGAAGGGGACGCCGAACGGCCCGATGGCGATCAGCTTCCGCACGGCGGTCTCGCGCGTCACGTACTCCTCGTTGCCGGTCTGATCTATCAGTTGCTTGATCGTCTCCGGGTCGCGCTGGAGCTTGGAGGACTCCTCGGCCGCGCGGCGCAGGATCATGGTCGCCACATCGCGCACCTTCGGGTCGCGCAGCATCTTCACAAGGATTCCCATCCCTGCCTGTTCGCGCAGCATCAGCGCGTCGTGCGAGGAGGGGTTCGCCTTGATCACCTCGTCGAGCAGCTTGATCGCCTGCTCGTACTCCCCGCGCGTGTAGAGCTTGACGGCGCTGTCGAACTTCTTCATCAACTCCAGCGGGTCGGCCTTCTTCTCCTGGGCCTGAAGCGCGGGGGCGATGAGGGCGACGGCGAGCAGGACGGCCGGAAAGAGGATGGCGAGGCGTGATCGGTTGCGCGACATGCGTGTGCTCCTCCAACGTGTTGCGGCGTTTCGTCACCGGGTCATTCGCCGCGGGTCAACCCTTCGTACGTTTCCCTCTTGCGGATCACTCGCGCGCGCCCGCCCCCGACCAGCACCTCGGCAGCGCGCGGACGCGAGTTGTAACTGGAGCTCATGGACATCCCGTACGCGCCCGCGCTGAAGAGCGCCACGACCTCTCCTGCGCGCACGCGCGGAATCCGGCGCTCCCGCGCGAAACAATCGGTAGTTTCGCATATCGGGCCGACGATGTCCACGGTTTCAAGCCGGGTTCCCTTGCGAGCGCGGCCGCCCAATATTGGCGCGGGCGCCCCGCGCACCGGCCAGATCTGGTGGTACGAGCCGTACAGCGCCGGGCGGATCAGGTCGTTCATCCCCGCGTCCAGGATCACGAACTTGCGTCCGTGCCAGCCTTCTTTGACGTACGTCACCCGCCCCAGCAGAATCGCCGAATTGCCCACGATGAACCGTCCCGGCTCGATGAACAACCCCAATCCCATTTCCCGGACGGCGGGCAAAATCGCCCTGGCGTAGTCGCGCGGGCCGATCACTTTCTGCCCCTCGTACGAAATGCAGTAGCCGCCGCCCATGTTGATTGTGCGCAACGGAGCGCCGAGCGCGCGGACCTCCGCCACGAAGAAGCGCATCTTCTCCAGCGCCTTTCGGTACGGCTCGACGGTGTAGATGGGGGAACCCAGGTGCAGGTGGATGCCGGAAATGTCCAGGTGCGGATAGCGCCCGCGCCGCGCGAAAATCTCCCGCGCGTGCGGCAGCGCAATCCCGAACTTGTTCTCCTTGCGCCCCGTGGTGGTTTGGGCGTGCGTCCGCGCATCCACATCCGGATTGATGCGCAGCGCCACCGTCGCCCTGCAATGGAGCGCCTTCGCGGCGGCATCGGCGGCCTGCAACTCCGCCTCCGACTCCGCGTTGAACATGCGGATTCCGGCCCGGACCGCCGCGCGGATCTCCTGAGGCGTCTTGCCCACCCCCGCGAAGACTATCTTCGACGGATCGGCCCCCGCCTTCAGCGCCCGGAACAGTTCCCCCCCGGACACAATGTCGAACCCCGCCCCGGCCCTGCCCAGAAGCCGGAGGATGGAGAGGTTGCTGTTGGCTTTGACCGAATAGCAGATGAGCGGCTTGGCGGGCGCGAAGGCCTCCTGCAGCTCCTTCAGGCGGTTCAGCAGCGCCGAGCGGCTGTAGACGTAAAGCGGCGTTCCATAACGCTCTGCAAGCGCCGCCACGGGGACGCCTTCGCAATAGAGCTGCCCCGCTCGGTGCGTGAAACCGTCCATAGAGTCAGGCCTGATGAAGGAATCGGGGTTGGCCGTCGCAGCAATTGTGTCCTAAGTATAAGGGCCGGTGAGAAGTTCTGTCAAGCAGAAAAGGCAGCGTGTAGCGCGGGCTTTGGCCCGCGATCGGCGCGGGGGCGAGGCGCACCCGGCCCAAAGAACGTGCTGACATGCAGGGGCAAGGCACTGCCTTGCCCATTGCGCCGAAGGCGGTTTCAAACGGGGCGCTCGGGGTCACACCGGGCGCATCGTCTTTCCCGCCCAATTGTCAGAAACCACTCGCAAGAAAATCATTGACAGACGCCGTCGAAGTGCCAACAATATGAGCGAAAACGGTCATACAGGAAAGGGAGGCGACATGCTTGAGAGGCTGAAGGACCCCAAGAACGCCGGGTCGTGGATTATTACGGGACTGGTTCTGGCCATCGGGGGCTATTTTCTCTGGCAGAAGTTCGAGACGGCGGGTCGGATCATCGGCTTCGTCGGTTCCTTCGTCGTTCTGTTCATGCTGCTTCGTCTCTCGGTCACCAAGCTTCTCTATGGCGTCGTCATCGTGGTGATCGTGTTCGCCTACTCCTCGTGGTACGTCAAATCGCGCACGATTGCGGACATGGAGCCGCAGAAGACGGTGTACGAGCACGAGCCGTGGAAACTGTACGTCAGCCACCGGAAGTACCCGAAGTACGCGGAGTCCGGAATGAGCCAGACGATGCAGGAGGCGGTCTTCGCGCCGGCGTTCATGTTCGAGAACGTCATCAACTTCCCGAATTGGCGCACGACAACCCAGCAAGAGCATAACGCGGAGTACAAGACGTCGTGAGTCCAATCCGGGATTGCCCTGCAGAAATCACCGTTGCCACAAGTTTAGCGACAATCATCGTCCGAGCCACCCTTCGGATGTCCACGGGCGCCTTATCCCAGATCATTCCTTGGGTTGTTTGACCGCTGGTGCGGCAGTGAGCGCCAGCATCTGCCGGATGGCGATTTCGTTGAGGCGTTCCCCTTGCGGCAGCTTCATGTGAATGAGTTCGGCCTCATCTTCTAAACCCGTCGAATTCGACGGGTTTGGAAATGTCGTTGCCCGCTCGTCGCTCCCTCCCGCTGTTCTTTGCGGCCTTGGCGTCTTGGCGGTTAAGGCCGCCGCCGTTTCGCACTTTGCATTCTGCACTGTGCATTTGTTAGCCTTACCTTTCTATGAGAAAGTCGAAAACCAAGGGCTGTTACTCCATCATCGAATGGGCCTCCTCGCCGTCCGACGGCCTGACGCTGCTCCGTCTTTCCGAAGGGCAACCGGCCGAGCCTGTACAGGTGACCGACCCGGCGGAGTTGCTGCAGGAGTCTCACCCGGTCTGCTTCCGCGCCACCGAACTCCTCAAATCGCTGGGCAAGTCCCTGTCCGAAAGACTTGCCGAGCGGCTTCTGGACGCCGACTATGTCGCGCGCGTCATCCTGCCCACCGCCGAATCGCACGACCTGTTCGCGCTGTGCGCCGAACTGCGCGTGGAAGGGAGGGCGGACGAAACCGCGCGCGCAGCATCCGCCTTCGCCAAGGCTTCGGCGGACAAGTGCCGTACCCCTGCAACGTTTGCTTCCCCGCCGGAGGTGGCACAGGCGCCCTCGCCTGTGGCGATGTCTCTGTCAACAGCACAGCCGGGGGCGGCTATACCACATCCCCCTGTTACCAACGCCGCCACCGCCGCCCGCGTCTGGCTGGCGCTCGTGGATCGCCTGAATGCGATGCCGCTGGCCGTCCTTTCGGAGATGGAGCGCCTCATGGAGCCGATCGAGCATCCCCTGAAGCCGCTCATCGCCGAGGCCGCCGCGGCGGCGCTGCGCAAGGGGTTCGGCGTCAAGCAGAAGAACGCCCGCGACCTCATCGAGTCCGGCGAGCCCGTGCCGTTCCGCGCCGCGCCGCGCGAGCCGGCCAAGCCGACTCAGCCGCTGGACCTCGACGCGGTCTGCCGCATCTTTGAGAAAGATGGCGCGCTCGCGGGCCGCTTCGACTCCTATGAATATCGCCCGGAGCAACTCCGCATGGTGCGCGAGGTGGGGGAGGCGTTCAATGACGACCTCGTGCTGATGGTCGAGGCGGGCACCGGTACGGGCAAGTCGCTGGCGTACCTCGTCCCCGCGATCCTCTGGGCCGTGCGCAACCGCGACCCGGTGGTCATCTCCACCAACACGAAGAACCTCCAGGCGCAACTGTGCCAGAAGGACCTGCCCTTCCTCCAGGCTGCGCTGGGGGGCGGGTTCAAGTACGCCCTCATCAAGGGGCGCGCCAACTACCTCTGCGCCCGCAAGCTGCTGGCGCTGCTGGCCAACGCGGAGCGCGAACTCGCGCGCAACGAGCGCCTCGCGCTGCTGCCGGTGATCTCCTGGCTCGCCGCCACCCGCACCGGCGACGTGGCCGAGAACAGCGGCCTGAAGCTGGGGATGCAGTCCGAACTCTGGCCGCGCATCAGCACTCAGCAGGATGAATGCCTCGGCCCCGGCTGCCGCCACTCGCGGCATTGCTTCGTGCGCCGCGCGCGCGCCCTCTCGCAACAGGCCGACGTGATCGTCGCCAACCACGCCACTATTTTCTCCGAGGCGGACGTGCAGAGCGTCGTCCTGCCGGAGTACCGCCGCATCATCTTCGACGAGGCGCACAACCTGGAGGACGTGGCCACCGAGGCGTTCACCGTCGCCGTGACGCCGTGGGTGCTGCCGCGCATCCTCAGCCGCCTCTATCGCGGCCAGCGCGACGGCGCGGGGCGCGGCCTCTTCGCCAACTTCCGCTTCCAGCTTTCCCGCGCCGCGCCGCCTGAGGCGACGAAGGAATCCCTCGGCGCGCTGGTCCAGAAGTCCATCGAGGAGTTCCCCGCCCTGCGCTCCGCCGCCGATGCGCTCTTCTTCGCCGTCGCGGGCCTCTTTCGCAGCCAGCGTTCCGAGGAGCGCCTGCGCTATGACGCGGACCGCCCGCCGGATGAGTGGTACGCCGTCTCGCAGGCGATTGCGCAGTTGCGCGAGCCGGTCCTCGCGCTGGCGCTGAAACTGGACAAGATCAAGGTCAACACGGCGTCCTGGATCGAGGAGCAGAAGGAGCCTTCTGAGGAACTCTCCGACCTCTCCGACGCAGCCGCCGAGATCGGCGCGCAGTCGCTCAAGCTGGGCGAAGTGGCGGAATGGCTCGACGTGGTCCTGAAAGCGGACGACCCGAAGCGCGTCTATTGGGCGCAGGGGGGCGGCGCGCGCGAGGGGGCGGGGCTGTACGCCGCGCCGCTGGAGATCGGCGCGATGATGGAGGAGATGGTCTTTGGCCGCGCGCGCACGGCGATTTTCACCAGCGCCACCCTCACCGCCGGGGGGAAGTTCGACTTCATGCGCGACCGGCTGGGGATTCGCGGCGCCGTCTCGCAGCGCGTGCGCGAGGCGGACCTGGGCACTTGCTTCGATTTCCCCAACCAGGCGCTGCTGACCGTGCCCGCCTTCCTCCCCGACCCCGGCCAGGAGGCGGCCTCCTTCGTCGAGCCGTTCAGCCGCTTCGTCGTGGACCTGCTCACCGCCACCCACGGGCGCGGGCTGGTGCTCTTCACCGCCCACGCCACGCTGCGCGATGCGGACAAGATCATCCGCGCCGGCCTGGGCAAGGCCGGGATCGCCGTCATGACGCAGGGGGTGGACGGGGAGCGCGCGCGGCTGATCTCCCGCTTCGCGCGGGACACCTCCTCGGTGCTGCTCGGGACGCAGAGCTTCTGGGAGGGGGTGGACGTGCCGGGGGAGTCGTTGAGCGTCCTGGTGGTCGCCAAACTGCCCTTCCGCTCGCACACCGACCCGCTCGTCTCGGCGCGCTGCGACCTTCTCAAGTCGCAGGGGCGCAACCCCTTCTACGACTACATGGTGCCCGACGCGGTGATCCGCCTCAAGCAGGGGGTGGGGCGGCTCATCCGCAGCAAGGAAGACCGCGGCGTGGTGGTGCTGTGCGACTCGCGCGTGGTCACGAAGAGCTACGGGAAGGTCTTCACTCAATCGCTGCCGATCCCCGCGCGCGTGTTCAAGGATGCGGGGGCGACGGTGAAGGCGGTGGCGGAGTTCCTGGAACGTTAACGGATTCAACGTTCGACGTCCAACGTTCAACTTCCAACGTTCAAGTGACGGCAACATCTGAACCCCCGGACACATAGTCTTTGTTACCCGTTATTGGTTAGGAGTTGAAAGTCACGCCCCCTTGCGTTTCCGAATAATTTCTTGACGGCTCTTGAGAACACGGGTACGATTACCCGTCCGGCAAGAGGCAATCGGTGTGGAATGAGAAGTCGGTAATATGGAGGGATTGATCACCAAGCATGGGCAAGAAAGACACTCTAGCATCCCATCCTCTCATGATCCGGGTCATCGCCAATATGCGTCCTGCGGTCAGCGCTTGTGGGGACATGCTAATGGCTGCAGTAAAGGCCGGCAAGATTCGAACCACGAGCATGCCAGCACTTTCAAAAAGTCAATACTACGATATAGCAGTCTTTCGAAAGAGCAACGCATTAACGGATAGCATTAGGCAACTCGAAGACGCACGAAGGTTCATCGAACGCTTCCCCACTCAGCGCAAATATGAACAAGAGGGTATTACCCAGCACAGATGGATAGAGTATCACTACTCGCACTATGTAGTTACACTTGTAGGTTTGGGCGATCTATCACTGATTCTCGTTAACGTTGCTCTTCGCCTAGGTCACCCTGAAAAGCTCTGTAGTTCTGAAATCATAAAGAGCAATGAATGGGTAAGAGAATCTCCTGTCAGCAAGGCTCTCCAGAGGCTTGAGAAGATCATCCAAGGTCACAGAAGTGTGCGGAACCTCTATGTCCATAGGGGGGAACCACCGAAATTGCACGAGGTATTTCAGTCAGAGGCACTGGACTACCTCAAGCTCTTTAGTTCTGTCGACCAGGTTGGCAAGCCGGTCATAGACAGGACATTCCTTCGGCTGGCTTACAAATCAGAGGTGCAGCGTATTCTGAAACGGCTCGACATCGAAATAGCACAGACAACGGAGGCAGTACGGGGATTGTTCGATAGTCTTCTTCCAATTTACGAGCAGCATGCTCTTGTCCTGAGGCAACAGCCGTCAAGGAACGATTCCAAATAGCCTACACGGGGACTACTCCCAGCGTCTGCGCTAGCGACACTCACACTCTGAGAAGGCGTGGCTGGCGTCTACCTTCGAATGGAAGACCGAGCGCTGTTGGAATGAATGAGGGACCTTGGGGGAATAGGCGCAGGGATTCTACTTCTCGCCAACTGAGACTATTGCCGCTAGGTGGAAGTTGAAAGTTGAACGTTGGATGTTGAACGTTGAATCCGTCACCCGCCGGGCGCCTTGCCGGGAATCTGTCCCGCAGAGTTGAGCCACTTTTCCCACCGCGCCCTTGACGGGGGCAGGCTTTGGCCGGTGAGGGCCATGAGTCCCTGGTGGGCGGCGAAGGCGACGCTCTCATCCGGGTCATCCAGCGCGATAATCAGCGGCGGGACGGCCATTTTACCCGCCGCCTGGCGCAGCGAAATCGCCGCTTGCACCCGGACGCGCTGGTCGCGGTCTGTTTTCAGCACGCGCGCCAACTCCACCACCTGAGTCTCATCCCCCAGGTCGCCGATGGTCTCCACCACGTCCGCGCGCACGAGCGGTTCCGCGTCGTTCAGTCCGGCCATCAGCGCCGGCAGCGCGCGCTTGTCCGCGAGGATTCGCAGCCCCACCGCCGCCGTTGCCCGGACAATCGCCGAAGGTTCCTTGCCGGGGTCCAAGAGCGCCGCGATGGACTCCGTGGCGCGCAGGTCTCCGGCGTAGGCCAGCCGCAGGATCGCCCATTGCCGATTCCTGGGGCTCGGGTCGGTCAGCTCGCGCCGGGCGCCGGTCGGCCTGTTCCCCAGCGTCAACTGCGCCCACTTTTCGCCGGAAGGGGGGCCGTAGGCGGAGCAACCCGCGGTCGCCGCCAAGAGGGCGGCCAGAAGAATAGGACGGATAGGAGACATAGGACGAATCACCTAATTACTGACCTCTGCCGACGCCAGATAACTCAACGTGGCCCTGCCGATGGCCTCTGCGATTTGCGCGCGATAGGCCGACGTCGCCAGTTTCTGCGCGGAGAGGCGGTTGGACAGGAAGTCCATTTCCACGATCACGGCCGGCGCGTGGGTCTCGCGCAGCACGTGAAGGTTGCGCCGGTCCTCCATGACGCCATTGGATTCGTAGAGGCCGGTGATCGGGTCGAGCGCCGCCTGCAGCCGGAAGGCCGCCTCGATGCTGCTCACCCGGAAGCTGTCGAACGCCATCGCCGCGGCCACGCGCTGGACGGCCGCGCTGAGCGGGCCGCCCGCGCCCACGGCGCTGCCGCTGATTGTCGCGTTGCTGCCCCGGCCTCCGGCGGCGGCGCGGAACTGCACTCCTTCCTTCGGGTACAGCAGCATCGCCCCGCGCAGGCTGGACACCGGCATCCAGTTCGAGTGGAGACTCAGGAACAGGTCCGGGCTGACGCGGTTGGCAAGGTCCGTGCGGTCGGGCAGCGCCACGGTGACGTCGCGCGTCCGTGTCATGACCACCTTGACCCCGTGGTCCTGCAGGTAGCGCGCCACGCGCTTGGCGACGTCCAGATTCAGGTCTTTTTCCACGACGCCGCCGCCGTGCGTGCCGGGGTCCTCCCCGCCGTGCCCGGCATCGATCACAACCGTGGCGCTCACGTTCAGCCGCTCTGGGACGAGCAGGAGGGCCGCGGCGGGGCGCGTCGCCTCCTCGACTCCGTCGCCCGGTGTCGCGTCCGGCTTCGCCGACACCGTGCCGAACAGCGCCGCAACGTCGCTCGGGACCATCAACTCGGTGCCGTTCCATTGGACGGGTTGCGAGAGGGTCACGGCCGCCCCGTCCACCAGCACGTTCTTCATCCCGTCGAAGAGGATCACCTCGCGGCCGTTCTTGGAGAGCTTGCACGCGTGGCTCGTTCCCAGCCCCATGTCCTTGTATTCAAGGTCATTGGCTTTCGCCAACTCGGTGGCGCCGACGTACTCGGCGCGAAGCGTGGTTGCGGCGATGAACAGCAACAGCAATGACGAAACGCGAATGACGGATGACGAAGGAGGGAAGATACGGCGAGTCATCGAGACGTTGGGTGCCTGTTTCGTCATTCGGATTTCGTCATTCGTCATTTTCTGGATTACCGTTGTTCCGCCATCTTGCGGAGCCGCGCGATGCGCTCCTCAATAGGGGGGTGCGTGCTGAAAATGGACATCAACCCGCCGCCGCTGAACGGCTTGACGATGAACATGTGCGCCGTCACCTGGTTCGCGTCCAGCGGCACCTGGCGCGAGGCGCGATCCAATTTTCCCAGCGCGCTGGCCAGCAGCAGGGGGTCGCGCGCGAGGAACGCGCCGGACTTGTCGGCCTCGTATTCGCGCGTGCGGGAAATCCAGAGCTGAATGAGCATTGCGGCGAACGGCGCCAGGATGGCCATCGCCAGCAGCGCAATCGGGTTCCCGCCTTCATTGTCGCGGCTGCGCCCGCCCATCCCGCCGAGGAGGACTCCCCACTTGACGATCGTCGCCAGCAGCGTGATGGCCGCGGCCACCGTCGCGACGACGGAAGCGATCAGGATGTCCCGGTTGGTCACGTGGGACAGTTCATGCGCCAGCACCCCCTTGAGCTCGCCATCATCCAGAATCCTGAGAATGCCTCTCGTCACCGCCACCGCCGCGTGCTGCGGACTGCGCCCGGTCGCGAAGGCGTTTGGGCTGGCGCTGTCAATGATGTACACCTTCGGCTTGGGAATCCCCGCCGCCTGCGCCAGTTCCTCCACCATCTCGTGCAACCGCGGCGCCTTGTCCACCGGCACTTCCTGCGCGCGGTACATCGCCAGCACGATCTTGTCGCTGAACCAGTAGGTGACGCCGTTCAGCACCAGCGCGAACACGAACGCGAGGATCATGCCGTTGGTGCCGAAGGCGCTGCCGATCAGCATGAACAACGCGAAGATGGCCAGCATCAGGATGCCGGTTTTGACTGCGCTCATTGAAGGCTCTCACGAAATAAGAACACGGGTAACAGGGAGACTGGGTAACTGGGTGATTGGGACATTGGCGCCGCAGAACATTAGAACTTGAGTATTTCCTCCGACTTGCGCTGGACGATCCCGTCAATTTTCCCCTCGGAATCCTTGGTGAGTTCCTGGATGTCATCCTTGGCCTTGTGCGACTGGTCCTCGGTGATGGCGCTATCGTCCTCCAACTTGTCAATGTCCCGGTTGGCGTCGCGGCGCACGTTGCGGATCGCCACCTTCGCTTCCTCGCCGATCTTCTTGACCTGCCCGGCCAGTTGGCGGCGGCGCTCCTCGCTCAGCGGCGGGATGGCCAGGCGGATCAGCTTGCCGTCGCTGCTGGGGTTGATCCCGATATCCGACTGCATGATCGCCTTCTCGATGGTCTTGATCACGGTGGGGTCGAAGGGGCGGATCACGATCAACTGCGGTTCCGGCGTGGCGATATTGGCCATCTGCCCCAGCGGTGTCATCGCGCCGTAGTACTCGACGCGGATGTGGTCCACCAGCGACGCGCTGGCCCGTCCGGTGCGGACGCTGCGCAATTGGTGTTCCATCGCGGTGACCGCCTTCTCCATGCGGTCGGCGGCATCCAGATAGACGTCATCGGCGCCCATGTCACTTCTCCCCGATGTAGGTCCCGACGGACTTGCCGAAAATGGCGTCGCGAATGCTGCCGGGCCGGTTCATGTCGAACACGATGATCGGCAGCTTGCCTTCGCGGCACAGCGCGATGGCCGTCGCATCCATCACTCTCAGATTATCGCGCAGGACATCGTGGTAGGTCAACCGGGCGTACTTTGTTGCCTTGGCGTTCTTGCGCGGGTCGTCGCTGTAGACGGCGTCCACGTTGGTCGCTTTCAGGAGCACCTCGGCGCAAATCTCCCGCGCGCGCAGCGCCGCGGCGGTGTCCGTCGTGAAATGCGGGCTCCCCGTCCCACCCGCCAAAATCACCACCCGCCCCTTTTCCAGGTGCCGGATGGCGCGACGCCGGATGAACGGCTCCGCCACCGCCTGCATCGGGATGGCCGTCTGAAGCCGCGTGTCCACCCCCAGGCTTTCCAGAACGTCCTGCAGCACCACCCCGTTGATCACCGTCGCCAGCATCCCCATCGTGTCCGCCGCCGTCGGGGTGACGCCGGTGTGCGCCAGCGAGTGCCCGCGCACGATGTTGCCCCCGCCGATCACCACGGCCATCTGCACCCCGCGGCGGTGCATCTCCACCAGCGGCTGGGCGATGCGCCGGACGCTCTCGATGTTCATGCCCGACCCGCTGCCGGTTCCAAACGCCTCGCCACTGAGCTTCAACAGCACGCGCCGATACTTGGGACGGGCGGTGGGCATCTGCTTCAGACCTCCTCGCCGACCTCGAAGCGCACGAAGCGGCGCACCTGAATGTTCTCGCCGAGTTTGGCGTTGACGCTGTTGACGCGGTCTCGCACCGTCATGGAGCCGTCCTTGATGAACGGCTGCTCAATCAGGCAGACCTGCTTGTAGTAGTCCTGCAGCTTGCCCAGCGTGATCTTCTCGATCATCGGCGCCGGCTTGCCCTGGAGCTGCGAAGCGATGATCTCCTTCTCCTTCGCGAGCAAGTCGGCCGGGACGTTCTCCGGCGCCACGTACAGCGGGCGCGTCGCAGCCACCTGCATGCAGAGGTCCTTCAGCAGGTTCTCGAACTCCGAATTCTTCGCCACGAAATCGGTCTCACACCCCAACTCGACCAGCACGCCGATCTTGCCGTTGAGGTGGATATACTGTCCGACGCGCCCTTCCTTGATTTTGCGGGTCGTGCGTAGTTCCGCCGCCTTCAGCCCCTGCTTGCGCAGCAACTCCTCGGCCTTGGTCGAATCGCCGCCCGCCTCTTCGAGGGCCTTCTTGCAGTCCATCATTCCGAGTCCGGTTCGTTCCCGGAGCTTCTTGACCGAATCAGCGCTGATAGCCATTGTCTATGTCCTTCGTTTTCGTATCAGTGTTTATCCGTGTTCATCAGTGGTTCAATGCGTTACTGTGCGGGCTGCGCTGCCGGAGCCGCCGCTGCGGCCGGCGCGGGTTTCACCGGCGTAATCGCGGCCTCCGCTGCCGCCTGCACCTTCGCGCGCTGCCGATCCTTCCCGGCCAGCACGGCGTCGGCCAGGGTCGCGAGCACCACTTCGATGGAGCGCATCGCGTCGTCGTTGCCCGGGATCAGCACGTCGGCGACGTCCGGGTCGCAGTCGGTATCGGCCAGGCAGACCGTGGGGATATTCAGCCGGTTCGCTTCCGCCACGGCGTTCTTCTCGCGGCGGGGGTCAATCACAATCACCGCGCCGGGGAGGTTGTCCATGGTGCGGATGCCTTCCAGGTTGCGGCGGATCTTGGCCAGCTCGCGCTTCATGCGGGAGGCTTCCTTCTTGGAATACTGGCTGATCGCGTCGCTCTCGACCGTCGCCTCCAGTTCCGCCATGCGTTGGAGCCGGTCGCGGATGGTGCGGAAGTTGGTCAGCGTGCCGCCCAGCCAGCGCTCGACCACGTACGGCATCCCGCAGCGCATCGCCTCGTCATGGACCGACTTACGCGCTTGGCGCTTGGTTCCCACGAAGACCACCGGCTTGCCCGTCGCCACGGTGTGCGTGACGAACTTGCTGGCGGTGATGAGGCCGCGCAAGGTCTCCTTGAGGTTGATGATGTGGATGAAGTTCCTGTGCCCGAAGATGTACGGCTTCATCTTCGGATTCCACCGGCTTACATGATGCCCGTAATGCATGCCGGCGTCGAGCAATTCGCGGACTGTGACTGCTGCCAAAGCTCTTCTCCTCAAATGAACGCGCGTTCGGCGGTTTCTGAGCTTTTCTGGCCGCCCGATGGGGCGGGGAGAATGCCGCCAAACACGTAACCAAGGACAGAAATGGCCCTCCGCACGGAGAACCCAAGTCCCCTGATTATACTGACTTCGGCGGGCATGTCAACTCAGGAGCGACGGGAACGGCGAGGGGGAACCGCCATGACGCCAAGAACGCCAAGGACGGCAGGGAAGGGTTACGGAAACAGCGACGGTGGCGTTCAACACAGTTGCCTGCCGTTGTCCTTGCCGTCCTTGCAGTCTGTTAAGTACACGAAGGACCACGGAGAACGGCAGGGAGGTGTGCGGCTCACTTGGCCCAGTTCTGGACGCACAGTCGGGGAATGCGCGCGAATTCGCGCTCGTTGTTGGTGACCAGCGTGCAGTCCAGCGAAAGCGCATGGGCGGCAATCAGCATGTCGAGCGACCCCACAGGCGTTCCTTGTCTCTCCAAGAGTGCCCGGAGCTTGCCATAGGCCAAGGCGGCCATCTCGTCGTACGGGGCCACGCTGAGGGGGGCAAGGAACCCCGCTAGCGCCACCCGGTTCTGCTCGGGCCGGACGCTCTTGCTGACGCCATACTCGAGTTCGCTCAACGTGATCGAGGAGATGCAAACGTCGCTCAGGTCCGTCCTGCGAAGCCGGCGGACGACATTCGCCGGCTTCTCCTTGATCAGGTAGATGCACATGTCCGTGTCGAGCATGTACCTCACCGAAGCGCCTTCCGTATCTGCGCAGGGGGCTGCGTCCTCTCCGCCATGAAGTCCTCCGAGAACCGCTCCAGACTGCCCACAAGGGCGGCCCACGGGTCGTCCCTGGGGATGAGCATGACGGCGCCTTGAATGCGATGGACGTAGACGTTCTTTCCGCGGAACCGGCATTCCTTGGGCAGTCGCACGGCCTGGCTGCGACCGTTCTTGAAAAGACGGGCGGTTTGCATCGGAGGACTCCTTCCCAAAAGATATCTACCATAGTATATACCATTCCGACGCGCCAGTCAACGCGAGCGCGCCGTGCCGGGCAGTCAGGCGGCCTTGACAGAACAGTGGCGAGAGGGCAGACTGCTCCCACAGACTGGGCGCCGGCATCTTCTCTCATGGGAGCGGAAGCAAACGATGGCCCGTCCAATCATGGCGTCCTTGGGGTTGGTAGTGGTTGCCGCAGTCGCAACCACTGCCTGGCGGCTGGAGGTGATATCGCATCCGCAGGGGATATTTGAACTTGTCGAATACACCCATTGGGCGATCCCTTTTGGCGTGGCTCTATTCATCGGCTGGCTTGCGCTCGTCGCCCCGGTTTCCAGTCGCGCTCGTCGTATCGGGTTGGTGATTGCGACGGCTGTGGGCATGGCACTCTGGTATCCTCTGGCCAAGTATTCCATCATACATCACTTCAATCCCACGATGCCCTGGTGGGACGACCATGTTGACATGCCGCTCTTGTTTGGACTGTTCCACGTGTCAGTGCCAGCGCGGTGGAGTCTTCTGTACCAACTGCGTTTGGTTTATGTAGTTATCTTTTTGACGCCCATTCTGCTGGCGGGACTGCTCTGGCTGTTTGGCGCGAGGCCATCCATCTGGCAGTTGGTCGCTTCCATTCTCATCTACGTGGTGGCATGGCCGGCAGCCATTCGCTCGCTCGACTTTCTTTCGATGCCACACGACGAGGATCTGATTGAGGCATTCAGGATAGGCACGATAATCCCATACCTCGTCATTGGCCTTGGGGTGTTGGCTCTGCCGCATGGCAAGATGGCACGTGGCGCAGCATTCCCGCGCACCGGCAACGAAACAACGACATCGGGAACCGCCGATGAACGCAGATAAACGCCGATTCAGAATCTAGGACTTTATGTGCCACCTGCGAATTGACCTTCTCTGGTTTCGTATCAGCGTTCATCGGCGTCCATCGGCGGTTCCCAAGAACGCTGCACTGCTGCCGTTGACCTGATGCGCCGTTCTCCGTGCCTCCGTGGTGAATCCCCGGGCCCATATTTGCCCGGTTGACCCTCCCGCTCGGATGTGCTAGATTCTGGTCAGTTTGCGTGATTACTCCTGATGATGGACCTATGCGCATTACCGTCAACGGAAACATTCAAGAGCTGCCGGACGCGGCGACGGTCGCACAGCTTCTCGACCGGCTCAAGGCGAGGCGCGACGCCATCGCTGTCGAGGTGAACCGCGAGATCGTCCCTCGCGCCCGTCACGCCGAGCAGTCGCTGCGCGACGGCGATGTGGTGGAGGTCGTCACGTTTGTCGGCGGAGGCTGAGGCATCATGGCGCAGGACGTTCTTCAACTAGGGACCCGCAGCTTTCATTCCCGCCTTCTGGTGGGCACCGGCAAGTACCCCTCGATGCCCGTCATGAAGGAGGCGCTGGAGGCCTCCGGCGCCGAGGTCGTTACCGTCGCCGTCCGCCGGATGCAGATCGAGGGGCGTCCGCAGGAAACGCTGCTCGACTACATTGACCGCAAGAAGTACTTCATCCTGCCGAACACGGCAGGCTGCTTCAATGCCGACGAGGCGGTCCGCACCGCCCGCCTTGGCCGCGAGGCGGGCCTCTCCGAGATGGTCAAGCTCGAAGTCCTTGGCGACGAGCGCACCCTCCTGCCCGACCCCGTCGAGACCCTCAAGGCGGCCGAGGTGCTGGTCAAGGAAGGATTCAGCGTCCTGGTCTACACCAGCGACGACCCGATCATTGCCAACCGCTTGCAGGATCTGGGCGTCACCAGCGTCATGCCCGCCGGCTCCCCCATCGGCTCCGGCCAGGGGATCCTCAACATGAACAACCTGCGCATCATCATGGAATCGGCGCGCGTGCCGATTATCGTGGACGCGGGCGTCGGCACGGCCTCTGACGTCGCGCGCGCCATGGAGATGGGGGCTGCCGGCGTCCTGGTCAACACCGGCATCGCTCATGCTAAAAACCCCGCCGGCATGGCGCGCGCCATGCGCCTCGGAACGGAAGCGGGGCGGCTGGCCTTCCTTGCCGGTCGCATCCCCAAGCGCCTGTACGCCAAGGCCAGCAGCCCGGAAAAGGATTTCTGACCGAACCTCGTTGGAGGAGAAGAGCCCGTGGGCGAAACAATCATTGCCGACGCCCCCGACCGGCCGGGCGAGCCGAAGATTGACAAGCTCTTCAAGATCATGGTCCGTCAGGGCGCCTCGGACCTTCACCTGAAGGTCGGCCAGCCTCCCATCCTGCGTATCAGCGGAACCCTCCGCGCCCTCAAGAGCGACCCCCTCACCGACTCCCAGATTCAGAAGCTGTTCGACGAATTGCTCCGCCCCGAACAGGCCGTATTGCTGCGCGAGCGCGGGAGCTTCGACTTCGCGCACGAGTTCGAGGGGGGCTGGCGCGTCCGCATCAACCTCTTCCGCCAGCGCGGCCACCTCAGCGCCGCCTGCCGCCTGGTCCAGATCAAAGTCCCCAGCTACGAAGAACTGCACTTGCCTCCCATCATGTCCAAGATCGCCGACATCCCTGTGGGGCTGGTCCTCGTGGTGGGCGCCACGGGCTGCGGCAAGTCCACCACCCTGGCCGCCATCATCAACCAGATCAACCTCACCCGGCGAGTGCACATCCTCACCGTCGAAGACCCCATCGAATACTCCTTTACGGACAGCAAAGCGCTGATCAATCAGCGCGAGATCGGCCTGGACGTCCCCGACTGGCCCTCAGCCCTCAAGTACGCCATGCGCGAGGACCCCAACGTCATCCTCATCGGCGAAATGCGCGACCCGGAGACCATCCAGGCCGGCCTCACCGCCGCCGAGACGGGTCACCTCGTCTTCGGCACGCTGCACGCCGCCAGCAGCTACCAGGCCATCATCCGCATCCTCGAACTCTTCCCCACCGACAAGCACGCCATGATCCGCCAGGGGCTTGCCGCGAACCTGCGCGCCGTCGTCGCCCAGATGCTGCTGCCTTCGAGCAAGGAGGGGATACGCAGGGTGCCGGCCGTCGAGATTCTGCTGTGCAACCCGGCGGTGCGGAACTACATCGCCAAGGGAGAGGATGAGAAGATCGTCGAAGTGATCCGCGGCGGCGCAGGGGAGGGGATGCAGGACCTCACCGCCGCCATCGCCAAGTTGGTCAAGGAGGACATGGTCCTGCGCAAGACCGCCCTGGAGCACGCCCCGAACCGGGAGCGACTGGAAATGGAACTGCGCGGCATCTCTGTTGGCGGGGGCATCGTCGGATGAGCACAGCAATGGGCAATGGGTAATTGTCAATGGTCGATTGTCAACGAAGCAGCCGGCTCTTGACGCTCGTGGCCTGTGCCCTGGCGTGCCTGGGCTGGCTTGGCGCAGGCATCGCTCAGGCGCAGGAGACCGTCGCCGACCCGGGCGCCGGACGCTACATGAGCGGCTTCTGGCTGTTCGTGCTCATCCTGCAACTCGCCGTCTGGATGGGCATCTACGACTGGGTCGGCCGTGACAGCGAGCGGCTTGGCACGGCGCAGTCATTCTGGTCCGGCATCATCATGGCGACGGGGGCGGCCGGCGCCATCCTCGCGCTGCTCCGTCCCGGCTTTCTCTTCTTCTCCTTCCTCGGCATCATCGCGCTGGGCATGGTCTTCGCCCTCTACGTCATCAAGCGCAACCTGGCCGTGGGTGAAGAGCAGCGCGTCTTCACCCTCAAGCACCTCAACTACCTCCTGCGCGTCTTTCAGGCGCGCTTCCACCTGCGCAAGTCCGCCGGCGCCATGGCCCAGAGGAAGATGGGTCCGCGAGAGGACACCACCACCATCCAGCTTCTGCGCAAGGATGGCGCCAGTCTCGAGCGCCTCACCGAAGGGCGCACCGACAGCGCCTCCGAGGCGGTCATCTCTGTCAAGGAACTCATCGAAAGCGCCGTCGTCTCGCGCGCCACGGACATCCACCTGGAACCCAAGGAGAACGAACTCCAGGCGCGCTTCCGAATTGACGGCATCCTTCATAACGTTCCAAGCTACCCCACCGAACTGGGCCAGCCCATGCTCTCGAGCATCAAAGTGCTCAGCGACATGGACATCGCCGAGAAGCGCAAGCCCCAGGACGGCTCCTTCATGGGCAAGTTCAACAACCGCACCCTCGACTTCCGCGTTGCCACCGCTCCCACCGTGCACGGCGAAACCATGGTCGTCCGCGTCCTGGACCGCGATGCCGGCCTGCTGCGCCTCGAAAAGCTCGGCATGCTCCAGGACCATCTCAAGGTCGTCCGGCGCGTCATCCAGTACCCTCACGGCATGCTGGCCGTCTGCGGCCCCACCGGCTCCGGCAAGACCACCACCTTGTACGCCATGCTCTCCGAAATTGACGCCTTCCAGAAGAACATCATCACCATCGAAGACCCCATTGAGTACCGCCTCGACAACGTCAGCCAGACCCCCGTCAATGTCAAGGCGGGCATCACTTTCGCCAGCGCGCTGCGCAGCTCCCTGCGCCAGGACCCCGACGTCATCATGGTCGGCGAAATCCGCGACGCCGAGACCGCGCGCGTCGCCTGCCAGGCCGCCATGACCGGCCACTTCGTCTTCACCACCCTCCATGCCAACGACTCCATCACCTCTCTCTTCCGCCTTCTGGATCTGGGCGTCGAGGCGTACTTTATCGCCTCCTCCCTCACCGCCTCGCTCTCGCAGCGCTTGGTGCGCGTCCTGTGCCCGAACTGCAAGGCCGCGTACGTTCCCGAGCCGGATTTCCTGCAGCAGATCGGCCTCCCGCCGGACAAACAGGTCGAGCTCTACAAGTCCGTCGGCTGCGAAGCCTGCCAGGGCACCGGCTATCAGGGGCGCATCGGCATCTACGAAGTGGTCGAAATCAACGACCCGATCCGGGAGCTGCTGCGCACGAATCCCAGCCTGCAAGCCATCACCGCGGAGGCCAAGAAGGCCGGTTTCCGGAAACTTCAGGACGATGGCCTCGCCAAGGTCATCAAGGGAATCACCTCCCTTAAGGAACTCGTCCGGGTGACAAGGTAGCGGAGGATTGTGTCATCGGGTACTTCGTCAGTTTTCTCTCGGTGATCGTCACGATCTACTGGATTTACCGCGGGTTGCGGCGCGGCCTCTACCCTGCGCTCAACATGTTCCTGGTCTTCTTCGTCCCGCTGCTGATCACGGTCAATTACTACGACGTGCTCTTCAACGTCGTCGCGAAGATCTCTCCGGAAAGCACCAACACCGTCCGCGAAATGATCGCCTTCATCGCCACCTACTTCCTCAGCTTCGGCATCTGCGTCTACTTGTGCATCTGGCTCTGCGTGGATGTCATGCGCATCCACAAGCTTGTGGACCTGGTCGGCGGGGCGTTGTGCGGCGCCGCCTGCGGGATCGTCTGCAGCGGCGTCATGGTGATGATGTGGTTCACGGTGCCGATCGCGCAGGAGAAGTTCCCCATTGACGACGCGCAGTTGTTCTTCCCCACCACCCGCTTCACCCTGCAGGCGGCCACCTTCGTGGCCGGGCGCATTCCGGCCGAGCGCCCCTTCATCGGCGAGCGCTTCCTGCGCGACCTGCGCTTCGGCCTCCCGCAGATTCCCGGCGTGGGCGCCGGCTTCTACGCCAGTTCCGTCCCCACAGGGCTGCGCGTTTTCATTGACTCCAGCGGCCTGTCCCCCATGCAGTTCCTCGACAAGCTCAAGGAACGCATCTCCAAGCCATGGGAGGAGCCGACCGCCACCGAGGCCAAGCGCCCGTTCGGCGAGAAGCGGCGCAGCCCCGTCTTCATCGAGCAAGAGGCCAAGACCGCGCTGATCGCCGTGGTGATGGATGACGTGCCCCCCGACATTGCGCGCGAAACCGACGCCGCCAAGATGTTCGTGAATGACGGAGAGATCTACTACTCGCGCGAAGCGATTTCGGATCGCGTCCTCTTCGTCAAGATCTATCGTGTCCAGCGCGAAACCGGCGTCGGCTCGGTCATCTCGCTCTTCCAGCCCGCCGACCCGGAGCTCGCCGATCGGATGATGCAGGCTCTCATCCCATCGCGCGCCTGCTTCAGATTCGACGCCGCCAGGATGCGCACCGCCCTCATGGGCTCGGGGGTGACCTCCGAAGCGGATGCGCTGATCCTTCGCCTCCAGTTCTGCGGCAAGGTCCGGTTCGAGGGGCTGGCCGGGAAGACGTACTGCGCCGAAGTGCTCGGCGACGGCCGGTGGAACATCTTCGAGGTCGTCGCGCCGAACCTGGAGGGGGTCAAGAAAGAGGCCGGCAGTTACTGGACTCCGCCGCGCTGACCGCGCGGAGCGCCTTTGCTTTCCGCATCCGAGTTGGCTGCGCGATACCTGAGTGTAGGGGCAAGGCATTGCCTTGCCCGCGCAAGGTCATGTGCCTTCCGTGCTATGGCGCGTGCATTCGTGCCTGCTCCTATTTCGTGAACAGCTTCAGGTACTCTCCGTACCCCTCCTTCTCCAACTCCTCCTTTGGGATGAATCGGAGCGCGGCGGAGTTCATGCAGTACCGCAGGTGCGTCGGGGGCGGGCCGTCGTTGAACACGTGCCCCAGGTGCGAATCGGCATGCTTGCTGCGTGCCTCGATGCGCACCATGGACGCGGAAGTGTCCGGGCGTTCCACGACGTTCTCCGGCTCCAGCGGTTTCGTGAAGCTTGGCCAGCCCGTCCCTGAATCGAACTTGTCGGCTGAGGAGAAGAGCGGCTCCCCGGAGACGATGTCCACGTAAATCCCGGGGCGCTCGTTGTTCCAGTAGGCGTTCTTGAACGCCGGCTCGGTTCCTTTCTGCTGCGTCACCTCGTACTGGAGCGGCGTCAACTTCTTCCTCAACTCCTCCGGGGTGGCGGTGGGGTACGTGCGCTCGTCCGTGCCCGCAGCGGGCGTCGGCGTCGCAGGCTTCTCCGGGGCGGTCGTGCGCTCCTTGCCCCACACCTTGTCCAGGAACTGGTCGCGTCCCGAACCCAGGCGGTACTGCTTGTATCGGGTCGGGTTCTTCCTGCAGAAGTTCTGATGATACTCCTCCGCCTTGGTGAAAGACGTCAGCCTGACAATCTCCGTCACGATGAGCTTGCTGAACCGGCCCGACGCCGCGAGCTGCTGCTTGGACTCCTCCGCCAGCCGCTTCTGCTGGTCGGAGTTGTAGAAGATCGCCGTGCGGTATTGCGGGCCGCGGTCCACGAGTTGTCCCCCGGGGTCCGTCGGGTCAATCCGCCGCCAGAAAAGCTCCAGCAATTGCGAATAGCTCATCACCTTCGGGTCGTAACTCACTTGCACCGCTTCGACGTATCCCTTCTCCGCGTAATTGGTGTAGGTCGGGTTTGTCCCCGTGCCGTTGGCGTAACCCGAGACCACCGAGGACACTCCCCGCATTTCCTTGAACGGCGGCTCCATGCACCAGAAACATCCCCCTGCGAAAGTCGCCTGTTCCATCGTCTTCTGGCCTCCCGGATCACCCGCCTGAATGGTCTCATGGTTTGCCGCGTGTCCACAGCCTGCGAGCAGTGCGAGCGCCGCCAGCGCGGCGCCGCAGCCCAATAGCCGGATACTCTTCATGAAACGCCTCCTTGGGCAACGTTTCCCCGACGCCATGCGCCCCGCGGTATTCTCTCTCCCCATTTCCATAATGCCCCTGTCCATAATGCCCCTGCGGGTGGGCCGGGTCAAGATGCGGGGCAACAATGGCTACATGCAGACTCTTTCGGTCGTTTGCGTCCCAGAGGGACGCAGTGATAATAGGCAGGCGGCTTCAGCCCCTGCTACAAGATGGGGTACCCAGTTCTTTCGCGCGTCCCGTAGGGACGCGGTGAGACCGACTGAAAGCATCTTCCCTGCGTCCCTATGGGACGCACGAAGAGAAGACGAGAAGGACCCCAAGCAGGGGCTGAAGCCCCTGCCTATTATCGTGCCGTCCCTACGGGACGAACAGCCGGGCAGTCAGAGATTGACGTCACCGCTGGGCGACGATATGCTTCAGGAGCAAGACGCGCCGGTCTTCGACGGAGAGAGACTTACGCAGAACAATCAGCTAGGCCGACACACGCATGGACAAGCCACCCGGCAACGTGTTGATTGAGCGACGTCCGTCCCGATTCCCGCTTTGGTGGGCGGTCGGGGCGAACGGTCTCGTGTTCTTGCTCACCATTCAGTTCTACTGGGTGCCGCGTGGGTTGCCCATTCGACCGATGGGTTGGGCCTATTGGGTGTTCATGATTGCCATTGGGGGCTTGGCAGTTATTCCGTTGGCATTGCCCGCACTTTGGCGATGCCGGCGACTGGCGTGGGCATGGTTTGCCGTGGCGCTGGCGCTCACACCGCTGCCGCTGGCGACGGCGATGCTTCACCATGCAGAGTCTGTCCGCGGATTCATATTGGAGCCATGAGTTGTTGCCCTCACAGCGTCAGTTGAGCGAAATGTCAGCCTGCGTGCGGAAGAGAAGGTCCACGCTGTTTGAGGGGGGCGAGCGTCACGCCCAACCGCTGAACCCCTGCAGGGGGTGACGGACGATAGCCCACGGTGAGCGAAGCGAGCCGTGGGACCAAGCATCTCCCCAACCATCGAGCCCCCACAGGGGGCGATGGAATGCCGTGCGACTGTTCCGACGCCCCCTTCGGGGGCTCTCCTTGCTGGGAGGGACGTTTCCCCACGGTTCGCTTTGCTCACCGTGGGCTAAGCTCCGACGGCCGCTTCGCGGCCTGACACGCGCGGTGCGCGTAGGCGTGCCGGAACGAGAGCGTGGTATGTTGCAACCCTGCGGCCGGGAAGTGGCGGCGCAGTCGCTTGTCGAGCGCTGTCGGCCGGAGTACAATCACCTCCCTGGTGACAGCCGCTTTTCTTGAGGAGGAATCGCCCATGCAGTTCCGTTACCTTTCGTACGCCGATGTGGTGTCTGTGGATCTCAAGATGGCCGACATCGTGGCTATCGTCGAGGAAATGTTCCGGCAGAAGGGGATGGGGAAAGTGGAGATGCCCCCCAAGCCGGGGATTCATACGCAGCCCGACGCCTTCATCCACGCCATGCCCGCGTACATCCCGGAGATGAAGGCGGCCGGGATGAAGTGGGTGAGCGGCTATCCGGGCAACCAGAAGCGCGGCCTGCCGTACATCACCGGCCTGATGATCATGAACGATCCGGAGACCGGCATCCCGCTGGCCGTCATGGACTGCACCTGGATCACCGCCAAGCGCACGGGCGCCGCGACCGCCGTAGCCGCCAAGTACCTGGCTCGGAAGGACTCCACCAGTGTGGCCATCCTGGCCTGCGGCGTACAGGGTCGCAGCAACCTCGAAGCGCTGCGCGTAGTTCTGCCGGGGCTCAAGGAAGTCCGCGCGTATGACGCCTTCCCCGAGGTGCAGAAAAAATACCTCAAGGACGCGAAGGAGCAATACGGGCTTTCCGCCTACTCCGCAAAGGATGTACAGGACGCCGTCCGCGGCGCCGATGTCATCGTGACCTCCGGACCGCTCTTGCGCAACCCCAAGCCCCCCCTGCGGCTGGATTGGGTCAAGCCTAACGCCTTCATCTCCCCGCTGGACTTCGACTCCTACGTCCAGCCCGAAATATTCAAGAAGGCCGACAAGCTCTACACCGATGACATGGGGCAGCAGGCGTACTATGTCAAGGCCGGCTACCTCCAGCAGCTTCCGACCCCCATGGGCGACCTGGGCGAGATTGTCACCGGCAAGAAGCCCGGCCGCCAGAGCGAGCGGGAACTGACGATCTCGGTTAACCTGGGGCTGGCGCTCGAGGACATGGCCGTGGGGATTCAGGTGCTCCGCGCGGCGGAGAAGAAGGGGATCGGCACGCTGCTGAACCTCTAGAGCACTTTAATCTTTCATGGCTACGATGTGCGATAATGGCGAGGATAGCCAAGGCTTTTTTCGCCACTGCTTCGTAGGCATGGAAAGTTGAACTGCTCTAGCCCGCATTTCTCTCCTTCCGCGATCTCGCGGTGACATTAGAGCACTTTAATTTTTCATGGCTACTGTGTATGATAACAGCCATGAAACCCACATCCATAGATCTTCGCAAGAGAATCGTGGCGGCGCGACTGAAAGACCGCCAGTCCATGGGACAAATCGCCGAACGTTTCGGAATCGCCAAGGGCACGGTGCGGTTGAAGCCACAGAAGCCTGTGTGAGGGAATGCGAATGAGAGGCATGAGAGGGCAAAGCACAACGGGCGATACCGGATGGGCGGCGGGGAACGGGGAGGTCGTGAGGATCGGCGGCGCGCGGCCTGAGAGGGCGAGCGGTGCGCCGCGCGCGCCGGAGGGGTTCTGCCTGGACTGTCACACCGTCGCGGAACCGGCGGAGCGCCCACTGAAGTTCGGGCAGGGAGGGCGGTTGCTGATGATCTTTACGCTGACTGCGGCGTTTTTATCGGTTGTGGTCGGGGCAATGTTCTGGCCCATCCTGTTCGTCCTGGTCTGCGCGGTCATAGGGTATTCGATATGGCTTGGAATGCAGGCGCGGCAGCGCTGCCCGAAGTGCGGATCGCGGAACCTGATCCCATCCGACGCGCCCCGAGCAAGGGCAGAAATGCGCGGTGACGCTGATCGCGGAACTTAAATAGAAGCGGAGGGAAGCCATGAAGAGGGCTATGATCCTGATGATTGCCGCGGCGGTCGTGGCGGCGATGGGAGCGGCGGACGCGCGGGGGGAAGCGAGGGATTCGTACCGCTTCGCGCAGTCGGACCCGAATGCGCCGCGATTGAGCGCGGAGGAAGGGGCGGCTCTTCGCCAGAAGATCGCGGAGCGGCAGGCGCAGTTGGACACAGAGCGGGCGGGGGCGGTCGCTCAGGCGCCGACGCCGACGACGGCGGGGGTTCGATGGGAATATGCGGCGGTCTCCGATCTGCGGTTCGAGGCGACGAATGTTCACATCTACTCTTTCGAGTCGCCCGATGAACTGGTGCGACATGAGACGCGGCTGGACAACAACAACTCCTACGTCGAGTTCAACCGGAAGCTGTGCGGGGGGAAGCTGCCGGAGTATCAGGCGGCGCCGAACGCGCGGCTGAACCAGGAGACGATGATGCTGAACGCGGTGGGCGCGCGCGGGTGGGAGCTGGTGTCCACGCGCGAGAGCGGCGACGGCGCGAGCATCCTGGAGACGCGGTACCTTTTCAAGCGGCCGAGGTGACGCGCGGGGGCAACGACGGCGCGAGGCCGAAGGCGAGGCAAGTTCCGGGGCGGAGACGGCGAGGGGCCGCCGGAGATTTTTTCGACAGGCGGATGCGATGCGCGCAGGGGCGCGCGGAAGATAATCCACAGCGCGGCACACTGAGCATCCGTTTAGAAGCCCTCGGCCTTTGGCCGAGGACGCGGAGAGCTTCGAGCGATCCGGCGTTGCCTAAAACGTATGGCGAGGCTTGCGCGAGATTGCAGCCGAGACTCGGCGGTACGGACAACGGCCGCAATGCGCCCCGTTTTTCTGAGGCGCAGCGGAGCTTTATCGTTGGGACAGGCGTGTGCGCAATGTTTGTCGTTGTTGAAGACTTGGTCGTAGCGAACCGACATGGAGCGCTGAAGTACGCTAAGACCACGCATTATGCTTGGCCCCCTTCGAGGGGGCGCATGAAAGCCACGTGCTCTGCACGTGGATTCTTACCAGGGGGCTGTCCGTCGGCGTTCTCGGCGTCCAGAAAGCGGAACAGGTTGTCAAAGTGGTCCCACATCGCCTTGAAGGCGCGCACCGGATCGCGCGAGGCGATGGCCTGCGCCACTTCGATGTGGCTCACTGTCCTCCCGTCCGCGCGAATCGCCGCATTCCCCTTGCGGACCTGTTCGGGAGAAATCGTCAAGTACATCGTGCCCGCGCTCTCCACGACGCGCGCGATCTCTCGATTGCGGGACAACTGGACGACCTTGCGATGAAAGTGGCTCTCCGATTCGCTCCGTTCGTCAAGGGCCTCGGCCTTTGCTGCCTTGTCGATGGCCGCTCCCAGTTCCAGGAGTTCCTTCACTTCCTGCTGGGTGGCCTTGGTCGCCGCCATCGCCGCTGCGCCGGACTCGATGGTCCGCCGGAATTCCGCCAGCTCAACCGTTTCCTCCAAACCCAGTTTCCGCACGAACGCCCCGACGTGAGGGATCTGCTCCACCAGTCCCTCGCCTGCGAGCCGCGTGAGGGCGTCGCGGACCGGCGTGCGGCTGAATCCGTATTCGCTCGCGATGGCGCGCTCGTTCAGTTGCGCTCCCTGGGGGAGCCGTCCGGAGACGATGGCTTCGCGAATCGTCTGATGGGCCGTGCCAGCCTGATTCTGGCGCACACCATATTTTAGGAAGATCGGGTCGTTCATACTTGACATTGCAGCTCCTGGCCAATACAATTGCACGCATACGGTATACCAGTATGCCAACAGGCGACTCCCATGTCAACTACCGGTATTCAAGTTAGTTGTGCCAAATCCGAACAGTATGTTCTTGGAGATTGCTGATGAGTAAGCGGCAGGAACGCAAGGTCTATCTTAACGGAAAATTTGTCGCGGAGAAGGACGCCCGAATCTCAATCTTCGATTCGGCGCTGATGTTCGGGGACATGGTTTTTGAAATGACGCGCTCCTTCAACGGAAAACAGTTCATGCTGAAAAGTCACCTGGAGCGCCTCTATCGCGGCATCAAGCAGTTGCAGATTCCGCTGACGGTGACGATGGAGGAAATGGAGTCGCTGGTCTATGAAACGATGAAGGCCAACCTGCCGGCGTTCGACTCCCATGACGAGCACCGCATCATGATTAACGTGTCGCGCGGACCGCTGGGCATGTATGAGCGCGTGTTTGGCGGCAAGATCGAACCGACGGTGGTGATCGCGGACTTTCCGGTGAAGTGGACCGTGGCTGGCGTCGCCCATCTCTACGACGAAGGCGTGCACGCCGTAGTCCCGTCCCAGCGGGCAATCCCGTCGTGGTTGCTGGAGAACAAGATCAAGAACCGCAGCCGCATGCACCTGATGATGGCGAACCTCCAGGTCTCCCAGGTGGCCGACCCAAATGCTTGGGCGCTCCTTCAGGATCCGGATGGGTTCATCGCCGAGGGGACGGGCGGGAACTTCTTCATCGTGCAGAACGGCCAACTGTTCACGCCGGAGCCGCGCAACATCCTGCGCGGAACGAGGCGCGCTTACGTGCTGGCGCTGGCCGGACGGCTGGGGATTCCCGCTTTCGAACGGAATATTGAGGTGTACGACGTGCTGCATGCCGACGAGGCCTTCTACACTTCCACGGGGTTCTGCATGCTCCCCTGCACGATGATTAACGGTCTGCCCATCGGGGATGGCAAGCCTGGCAAGATGTTCTCACGCCTGATCAGGGCGTGGAGCGACGAAGTCGGCGTGGACATCATTGCTCAGACGAGGGCGTTCGCCGCGGAGATCGGCGACACCGGCGGAACGAACATGTATCGGTTTGGCGCGCCGGTGAAGAAATGAATTCCCGTGAGCGTTTCGCCGCCACAGTCGCCTTCCAGCCCGTGGATCGTCCTCTCATGGACTATCGCGGTGAGCCGGCCGTTGACAGCGCACTGTGCCATCGCCTGAGAGCGGCGGACCTGGACGCGGCTCTTGATGTGATGGCCGTTGACCTCCGTGTGATCGCCCCGACCTATGTCGGTCCTGCGCTGGCAACAGACGTTGCGGGTGAGGAACGCGACGTATGGGGCATCGTGCGCAGGCCGGTTGCCAACCCTACTGGCACGCATATGGAGCCGGTGAATCGGCCGTGGGCCGAGATGCGCAGTGTCCGCGAAGTTGAAGCCTACCCCTGGCCGCGCGCGGATTGGTACGACTTCTCGGCCTTCCCCGCCTTGTGCGACCGCTACCGCGAGTCTGTCGTGGTTTTCGGGCGGGCGGGTATGATGGATCTCATTAACGGGGTTTCATTCGGCCGCGGAGTGGAGCAGGTCTTGCTCGACATCGCCTCACGGGATGACGTGGGGCTCGCGCTTTTCCGCAAGCGCTTCGAGTTCATGTTCGAATTCGCGCGCCGCGGACTTGAATCGGCGCAGGGTCGCGTGGACATCCTTTTCTTCGGCGAGGACCTGGGCACCCAGCAGTCGCTCATCATATCCCCCGCGACCTGGCGAGAAGTCTTCAAGCCGTACATGGAGCAGATGATCGGCCTCGCCCATCAATTCGGCGCCAAGGCCATGATGCACTCCTGCGGCAGCGTGGCGGCGCTGATCCCGGAGTTCATCGAACTCGGCTTGGACGCTCTCCAGGCGGTCCAGCCGATGGCCGCGGAGATGACGCCGGAGACGCTCGCGCGCCGGTTTGGCGGACGCCTTGTTTTCAACGGCACTATGGACACCCAGGGGACCCTGCCGTTCGGCACGGTTGAAGAGGTCAGGAATGAGGTCCGCAGCCGCAAGAAATGCTTCGCATCGTGCGGGGGTTTCATTCTTGGGCCGTGCCATAACATCCAGACGGACACACCGATTGAGAATGTCCTGGCGTTGTACTCGGAAGGCGCAAAGGGGCCGTCCTGATTCGACGTGGAGCAGCGCTTCATGTCCGTGCGCGCCGGTGGGCGCTCGCCTCTGGCAATTGCCGCAGGAAATGTGGTCAAATAGTTTAGTCGGCCGCCCATCCGCACAAGCCGAAAAAGTCAGAAGGGAAGGAGTTCTGCCGATGATTTCGATTTCCGCTTTCCCCCGCTGCTGGATCGAGAAGATCTCCAATGGGGAGATGAGCCTGTTCGAGTGGATTGACATGTCCGTCCAGCTCGAATGCGAGGGGCTGGAGTTGTACTCCCGCTTCCTGACATCGCACGAACCCGCGTATCTCGCCGACGTCCGCCGCCGCATCGAGTCGCTGGGCATGAGGGTGTCCATGGTGTGCTACGCGCCGGATTTCACGATCCCCGACGCCGCGGCCCGCAAGAAGGAAGTCGAACGGCAGAAAGAAATGATTCGGGTGACGGCCGCGTTGGGCGGCGGGTTCTGCCGAACGCTCTCCGGGCAGCGCCGCGCCGGAGTCTCCGTGCCGCAGGGAGTGGACTGGGTGGTCGGCTGCATCGAAGCCTGCCTGCCGACGGCGGAGGCGATCGGCGTGAAAATGGCGATGGAGAACCACTATAAGGACGCCTTCTGGGAATTCCCCGAGTTCGCCCAGAAGAGCGAGGTCTTCCTGGCCATCCTCGACCGTATTCCCAGCCCGCACCTGGGGGTGCAGTTCGACGCCTCCAACGCGCTGGTCGCGGGCGACGATCCGGTGGAGTTGCTGAAGCGCGTGATTCGACGCGTCATCACGTGCCATGCCAGCGACCGCTACCTCCTGCCGGGCACGACGATCGAAGAGATGCGCCAGGCGGACGGCACCCTCGGATATCCCAAGAACCTCCACCACGGCGTCATCGGCCGGGGAATGATAGATTACGACTCGGTGTTCCGCCTGTTTGCCGCCGCGGATTTCAACGGGTGGGTCTCCATCGAGGACGGGATGAACGGAATGGAGGAGATGAAGGAGTCGGTGGATTTCCTCAAGCGCATGCGGCGCAAGTATTGGGGCGCACCCAAATGAAGCGGATCGGCGTCATTCAGATCTGGCAGGAATCCAACTGCTTCAATCCCGTTCTGACGACGCTGGAGGATTTCAAACGCTTCGGCCTTGTTGCGGGCAAGGACGTCTTGGAGCAATTCGGCGATTCGGACGAGCTCGGCGGGTTCGTTTCCGGAGTCGGATCGTGGCGCGAGGTCGGCGAGTCGGTGGGGGTGCTGCGCGCCGTCACCTGGCCGGGAGGACCTGTGGCGAAGGACGTCCTGGACTGGTTCATTCGGGCTGTTCGTGAAGAGCTCCGGAAGGCGGGCCCTCTGGACGGCCTGCTTTTCTCCCTGCACGGCGCTCTGATTTCCGAGAATGAGGCGAATGCAGACGCCTCCCTCCTGGAGGCGGCCAGAGAGGTATTGGGTCGGAAGATTCCGATCGTGGCGACGGTTGATCTGCACGCGTTCATCACCCCCGAGATGCTTCGCAATGTTGACGCATTGGTCGCCTATCACACGAGTCCGCACATTGACCGGCGCGAGACCGGCCGGCGCGCGGCGCGTGCGTTGGAAAGGCTGTTTGACGGCGCGCGCCCGGCGTGCGCCGCGGTTCGATTGCCGATGATCTCCATCGCCGAGGCGCAGAACAGCTTCGGCCCGCTGCTGAAGCCGGTTTTCAAGCGCCTCCGCGAACTGGAAGCGCGCAAGGAGATTCTCAGCGCGGCGGTGCTGATGACCCAGCCGTGGCTGGACGCGCCGAGATTGGGCTGGACGACGTTGGTCATCTCCGACGGCGACGCGTCTCTCGCCCGGTCGCTGGCCGATGAGCTGGCCGATGCCTGCTGGTCTCGGCGGGAGCGGATGCGGGTAGAGTTCTGCGGCGCTGAGGAGGCGGTCACGCGGGCGCTGGCTGCTCGCAGGAAGCCGGTCGTCATTGCCGACGGGGCGGATGCGACGAATTCGGGCGCCGGCGGCGACAGTACGCACCTCCTGCGCGCCATGATCGGGAGGGATATTCCTGAGGGGGCGCTGGCCATCATGGTTGACCCTCAGGCGGTGGCCCAGGCGAAAGCGGCGGGGGCGGGCGCGGAGTTCAAGTTTGCCGTTGGAGGAAAGCGCGACAATATCTTCTCGAAGCCGCTCGACGTGGCGGGGCACGTGGTCTCCCTGCAACCGGCGCGCTATGTTCTCTCGGGACACCTGGGAGATCAACTCCCCGTCAAGATGGGCCTGAGCGCCACCGTCCGCATCCGCGACGTGACGCTGCTCCTGGTGGAATTCCCTGGTCCGGGCAGCAGCCCGCAGATGTATCGGTGCGTCGGACTGGAGCCGAAGGAATTCAAGATGGTGGTGGTAAAATCCCCCGCCGGATTCCGCGCGGAGTATGAACCGTTTGCCGCCGAGATCATTCTGACCGACTGCCCCGGCTGCGCGTCGCCGCGGTTCTCGGACATGCCGTACAAGAAGATCACCCGTCCGCTCTGGCCGCTCGACAAAATTGAGGATTGGCGGAACGCATGGCCTCCGGAAGAGCGCTGATCGCTGAAATCAATGAATGGACCGGGACGAGCGACCAACTCGCCTTCTGGTGGCTCGGCCAGGCTGGCGTCGCGATAAGAATGGCGGGCAAGACGGCTTATATTGACCCCTATCTGTCTCCGCACCCGGAACGCCAGTCGCCGCCGATTCTCGAACCGTGCGAAGTGACAAACGCCGACTTTGTCCTCAGCACTCATGAGCACGATGACCACCTGGACCTTGGGGCGTTGCGCGGCATCGCCGCCGCTTCGCCCGGGGCAATCTTCATCGCGCCTCGCCCATGCCGGGAAAAGCTCGTTGGGATCGGCGTCGCTCCGGCGCGCATCGTGGGCTTGAATGACGAAGAGACGCACACGGCGGGAAAGCTGCGCATCACCGCGATCAAGGCCAAACACGAAGCGTTTGACCGGACCGCGGAAGGGATTTATCCGTACCTCGGATACCTCCTGCGCTCGAAAGAGTTCTGCGTCTACCACAGCGGCGACACGCTGAATTACGAGGGCCTTTTGACGCGCCTTCAGCAATTCGGCGTCGGCGTGGCCTTCCTCCCGATCAACGGGCGGGACGCGGCGCGCTTCCGCGCCGGTTGCCTGGGGAACCTGACGTATCAGGAGGCGGCGGAGTTGGCGGGGGAGTTGCGCGTCCAACTGGCCGTGCCGGTCCACTATGACATGTTTGCCTCCAACAGCGAAGACCCCGTGAAGTTCCTGGACTATCTTGGCGCGAAGTTTCCCAGAATCGCTTCCTGGGTCGGCGCCGCAGGTCAGCGGGTAGTAGTGACGAGAAAGGGCCGGGCATGAGAAGTTCCAAGGAGCAACTTGCGCGCGCGCGGGAGGTGATGCCCGGAGGCGTCAACTCCTCCACGCGCCTGAATGAGGCGATCGGGACGCCCTTTTTCGCGTCGCGCGCGAAGGGCAGCCGCGTGTGGGACATCGAGGGGCGCGAGTTCATTGACATGTGCTGCGCGCACGGCGCGGGCCTGCTGGGTCACGCGCACCCGGCCGTTGATGGCGCGGTCCGAAAGGCCACGTCCATCGGCTACGTCAACTCTTTCGAGACGGAGTATCACGAAGAGCTCGCGCGAAAGGTGTGCGAGGCCATCCCCTGCGCCGAAAAGGTGCGCTTCTGCTCGTCGGGGTCGGAGGCGACGCTCCACCTCATCCGCGGCTGCCGCGGCTTCACGGGCCGGAAGAAAATCATCCGCTTCGAAGGGCATTTCCACGGCTACCACGAACTCATCTATATCGGCGGCAGCCCCGCCGCCTCGGCGCTTGGGCAGAACCGGATCAGCCCCTGCATCGAATCGGCGGGCATCCCGGAGGAATTCGCCGGGCTGGTCGTTTCGATCCCCTTCAACGACCCGGCGGCCCTCGAACGGGCGATCCGGGAACATGGCCGGGAGACCGCCCTGGTCATTCTGGAGCCGATCAACTATAACTGCGCCTGCGTCAAGCCGCAGGAGGCTTTCCTGGAGCTGCTCCGCAAGCTCACCCGGGAGGCGGGAATCCTGCTCTTCTTTGACGAGATTCAGTCGGCGTTCAAGAAGTCCCGCGGCGGGGCGCAGGAGGACTTGGGCGTCGTGCCGGATGTCTGTACGGTGGGCAAGGCGCTGGGCGGCGGCTTTCCGCTGTCGGCGTTCTGCGGCCGGGCGGACATCATGGACATATTCAAGCCGGTCGGCCCGGTCCAGCACAGCGGCACATTCAACGCGCACCTGGTCCCCGTGCTGGCCGGATTGGCCTTCATGAACGAAATCGCAAAGCCGGGATTCTACGCGCATTTGCAGAAGCTGGAGGCGCATCTCCACGAGGGGCTGGACCGCATCATCTCGTCCCACGGCCTCAACATGGTCGTTCCCCACCACGGCGCGCGTTTTGACATCCTCCTGGGGAGGAAAACCCCGGCGGCGCGCTATGATGAGACCTTCTGTCACAAGAAGTCCGTCATGCTCAAGTTCATCCGGGGATGCTGGGAGCGCGGCGTCTATTTCCACGACTACGGCGGGAGCCCGGTCCACCACGGCTATTCCGTCCAGCATACTGCGAAGGACATGGACGCGGTGCTCAATGTGATGGAGGAAGTGCTGGCGGGGCTGAAAGAGGAGTTGCGGTGAAAATGTCAGAAGAGCATCCCATCTTCTCCGTCAGCCAATACACCACGTTTCCGCTGACTTTCGAGCAGGACGTGGGACTGTACCGCGCGTTGGGCGTGGAGGGGATCGAGGTTTGCGAGGAGAAGCTCTCGGCGGACCCGGCCCGCGCGCGGGAGCAGTTGGCGATGGTGGCGGCGAGCGGCCTGCGCGTGACGAGCGTTCAGCCCCGCATCCATTCCCCCTTTCCCCACCTGTGGACCGCCGAGTCCGATCCGAAAGACCCTGCCGGGCGGATGGAGCGATTCCGCCGGACCATTGACCTGTTCTCGGAATGCTTTCCGGGGAAAGACATCCGGATGGTCGCGGGGGGCGGCATCGCGCCCAACTACGATTTCTGCTCGGCCCACAGGATCGCGCGCGAGTTCTTCCGGGAGATCTCGGACTACGCCGCCGACCGGGGAGTGCGCATCGGGTTCGAGCACCTGAGTCCCGTACTGATGAATGCCTTCACCTTCATCTGCGCGTTCGATGAGGCCATGCGTCTGGTCGAGGAGGTGGACCGGCCCAATTTCGGGCTTTGTCTCGACGTCTGGCACATCTGGCGCGAAGCGGGCATCGAAGAGCGCCTGGCCCGCGCGCGCGACCGGGTCTTTGCCGTTCACCTGGCCGACTGGCCCGCCCACGAGCCGAGGGGATTCATGGATCGGCTCCTCCCCGGTCAGGGGATCATCCCTCTGCCGGCGCTGCTGGGGGCGATCGAGCGCACCGGGTATCGCGGCGCGTACTGTCTGGAAGTCTTCTCGGACCGAAGCTTGCCCGACTCCCTCTGGAATGCCGACCTGGCCCAAGTCCTCAGGCAGGGTCGCGACGGCTTTGGCCGGGCATGGGAGGCGCGTGGCCTCGCTGGAAAGGAAGGGCATGGCCGCTGAAAGCAGGTGCTCTGCGCAGGAGCCGTAAGTGGCGCGGACTATCCAGTCCGCGTCCCGCGCCGCAGGCGCGGGAGAGGCGGAAGCGGAAGGAACGCACAATACTCGCGGGTTGGATAACCGCGCCACTTCACCTGTTGTGAGCGGCCACACCCGAAAGGAGAAACAATGAGCGGACTTGTCGCAAACAAAATCGCCCTTGTGACGGGCTCCTCCTCCGGGATCGGGCGCGGGATCGCCAAGGTCCTTGCGCGGGAGGGGGCCGACGTCGTCGTTCACTGCAACTCCAGCCTTGCCGGCGCGAACGCCACCGCGGAGTGGATCAGGCGCGCGGGCCGCAAGGCGCATATCGTCCAGGCCGACCTCCGCGTCACATCGGAGGTGGACAAGCTCTTCCGTCAGGCGCTGGAGACGTTCGGACGAATTGACATCCTCGTCAACAACGCCGGCATCACCACGCGCAGGCCCTTCCTGGAAACGGACGAGAACTTTCTGGACGAGATGCTGGCCACGGATGTAAAGGGGGTCTTCTCCTGCGCGCGCCGGGCAGCGGCCGTGATGAAGGAGCAGAAGTGGGGGAGGATCATCAATATCTCCTCGCTTCACGACATGCTCACCAGCCACGAGTTCTCCATCTACGCCGCCGCCAAGGGGGCGGTCAGCCGCCTGACGGCGGGGATGGCGATTGACTTGGCCGACTACGGGATCACGGTCAACGCCATATCCCCCGGCTGGGTGCCGGTGGAGAATGAGGGAGTGTACCCCAAAAAGCTCTTCGACGGTTTCTGCGCGCATACTCCGGTGGGGCGTCCCGGCACGCCGGAGGAAGTGGGCGAGCTTGCCGCCTTCTTGGCCTCGGACCGCGCCGCCTGGCTGACCGGTCAGGTCATCCATCTCGACGGCGGCATGTCCTGCATGATCAACATGCCGTCGCGACGACGAGACAGGGAAATCTACGAACCGGAGAAGGGTTAGCAGGCTGTCTGAAAGAACAATGGCGCGGGTTATCCAACCCACGCCATTGTCTGCGTTGTGATGCCAGTTCTAACCTCCTACCCCTCCGGCAATTCCATCTCATACCGATACGAGTCGGTCACAATCTCGCCGCCGGGGTAGTAGGCATCGAAGAGCCGGTCAATCCGCGCCTCGGTCGGGAAGATCACCGGATTCCGCCCCAAGACCGCACTGCTACGGGCGCCTCTCGGCCCTCCCCTGGATAGGGGAGAAGCGTCTTGCCGGTTCGCTCAACTGCTTCAGCCGCCGGGCCAGTTCCTCCTGCGCCGCCTTCGAATCGAGGAGTTGCTTTCGAAGACGCTCGACGTCCCCCTGCGCCGCGGCACGGGCCGCGATCTCCGCCCTGGCGTTCTCCGCGCGCAGCGACTCGACCTGCGCGGCGGCTTCCTGGTGCTTCTGGTTGAAATCGTCGCGCTGCGCCTTCAATTCCTGCGCAAGCCAGCGTACCTTGGTCAACTGTTTCAGCAGTTGCTTGCTCTGCTCCTCATGTTTGCCGGCGGCCTCGGCCTTTTCCTGAAGCGCCGAGCAGACCTTCTCGATGGCGCGAATGCGCTCTGCGCGTTCCTCCATGACACGGCGCAGTTCCTTCGATTCCTCCTCCGCCTTGGCAAGCGCGTCCGCGCTGGCGCGCGCGGCCTCATTTTCCTCCTGGAGGCGGCGCAGTTGCGCGTTGAGTTGCTCGATGGTCCCTGTGCGTTCCTTGAACCGCGCCAGGAGCTGCGCCCGTTGCACGCGCAGGTTCTCCGACGTGCGTTTGAGATCGGCCAACTCGGTGTTGAGCGACTCCATGCTCTGACGGATGTGCGCGCGGTCGTCGGCTTCATTCTGGAGGCGCGCGCTGATGCTGCGCAGTTCGTCTCCCTGCGTCCTGGCCTCCGCCGCGAGGCGGTCTCTCTCCATCTCGGCCGCGACGCGGGCCTGATCCAGGCTCTCCTTCGACGTCGCCGCGTCCGCCTCCGTCCTCTGTCGCGCCGCGCTCTCCTCTGCGAGCCGGTCGGCCATCCGGCGAAGCTCCTCATTGGCCGCGCTGATTTGCCGCTCCAGTTCGCTCCCTTGCCGAAGGATCGCATCCCTCTCGCGCTCCGTGGCGGCCAGTCTTTCGAGCGACTGGGACTGCTCCGACCGGAGCGACTCGATCGCCGTGGTCATTTCGCGCGTCTGGTCCCGTGCGGAATCCAGCGCGTCCTGTAGTTCCTTCGCGCGGCGACCGGACGCCTGGCGTTCCGCGGCGGCGGATTCGACCATTCGGGCGGACGCGGCGATCTCGTCGCGCAGGCGCCGGTTCTCGCCGCTGGCCCGGTCGAGGTCGGAGCGCGCGGCGCTAATCTCCTTCTGGAATGCCTCCAGGGCGTCCTCTTTGCCCTTGAGCAACTGGGCGAGACGCTCCCGTTCGGAGGAGAGCGTGTCGCGCGCCTTTTCCGCTCCTTGGAGCTGCGTCGCGAGGCCCGCCAACTCCTCCTGCTGTCGGGCGCCGTCGGCCGAGGCCTTGCGTAGTTGCGATGCCGCCGCGTCCCGCTGGGCGACCGCCTCGGAGACCGAGGCGCGCAAGCGTGTCTGCTCTTTCTGGTGGGACAGCAGTTCCGAGCGGACTCCCGCGATCTCGGACTCCATCTTCTGTCGCGCGCCCGTCTCGGTATCGAGGCGCGTCTGCGCCTCCGCCAGCTTGGCGGCCTGAGCGTCAAGTTCCGCCCGCGTCCGGTCCGCGCGCAACTGCAACTGATCGCGCGCCTGCGCGATCTCGGTAAGCTCCTTCTCCAGACGCGCCTTGGCGGCGCCAAGGGTGGCCTGCGCCTGGGCGGCCTTCTCGACTTGCGCCGCCGCCCCCTTGAGTTCTGCCGTGCGCTTCTGGAGCGTGGTGTTGAGTTCAGTGACCTGCGTAGACAGCGCATCGCACGCCTGGTTGCGTTCGGTCAGCGCGGACAGCGCAGTCTCGTGATCCTTCCGAAGCTGCGCCAATTCGGATGCAATGGCCTGCTGTTCGGCTTTGGCCTTCTGCACTTCGGACGTGCGGCGGAGGAGTTCCTCCTGCGCCGTCTTCTCTCGCGCGGAGAGCTTGTCGTGCGCTTTGACGCGCGCGGAGAGCTCATTGTGCAGTTCGGCGACCTGCGTAGACAGCGCATCGCGTGTCTGCTTGCTTTCGGTCAGCGCGGACTGCACAGCCTCGCGGTCCTTCCGAAGCTGCGCCAATTCGGATGCAACAGTCTGCCGGTCGGCTTCGGCCTTCTGCAGCTCGGTGGCGCGGCGGAGGAGTTCCTCCTGCGCCGCTTTTTCGCGCGCGGAGAGCTGGTCGTACGCCCTGGCGCGCGCGGAGGCTTCATGGCGCAGGGCGGCGAGTTCGCCCGTAATCCGGTCGCGCTCCAGGCGTATGGCCGTGCCCAGTTGTTGCGCCGCTTCGAGCTCCTTCGCGAGTCGTTCAAGCGCCAGGCGGCCCTGCGCCGTCGCCTCTTCTTCGCGATGCAGTTGCTCCAGCGTTGCCGCCAGTTGCGCGTCGCGCGATTGAACGGCGCCGGTGAGTTCCTCGACCTTGCGTTGCGCCGCGCCGCGAGCGGCCTGCTCCCGCGCCAAAACATCCTTCGCAGCCGAGAATTCCGCCTGCTGCGCTTCCAAAGCCTCCAGGGCCTTCGACCGCAAATTCAGCTCGTTCCGAACGGACTCCGCCTCGGCGCCAAGCCGGGCGTAAACTTCCTCCTGTCGCTTTCGCGCATCTTCGGAACTCTGGAGAGCGTCCGCCTGGGCTTTCAGTGCGGCGTCCTGTCGCGCGCGCTCCGTCGTGAGCGCGGCCAGAGTCAGGTCGCGCTCAGAGAGATTCTCCCGGAGCCGCTTCTCCGTCGCTTCCGCCGTCGCGCGGTTTGCCGTCTCGCGTTTGAGCGCCGCCTTGAGTTCTGCAAGCTGGGCGCCCGCGGCCTGAGCCTCCTTCTCATGTTGGGTGACGCGGGTTTGGAGTTCCCATGAGACCTTCTGCGCCTCCGCAACTTCCTGCCGCAGGCGCTCGCGTTCCTGCTGCGCCTGCTGAAATGCGCGCTCCTGGTCGGAGCCGGTGGTTCGATGCTTTTCGATGTCGCCGGCAAGGTCCTTCACGCGCCGATCGAGCGCCGCGTGCTCGCGGGAAATGGTCTCAATCTGACTGCGCAGTGCAGAGGCTTCCTGGATCGCCTGTTCGCGCGCCGCGTTGGCCGCTTCGAGGTGGCCGTTTGCGGTCTCGAGTTCCGTGGCAGTCTGCTCCCATTCACGTCGCACGCCATCCTGCTCGGCGCGCAATGCCGTTTCCGCGGCCTCGCGGTCGCGGAGGCGGCTCTCAAGCAGGTTCTTCTCTTCGGACCACTTCTGCTGAGCCTGGGTGAACGCGTCCGCCGTCCGGCGGAGCGCATCGTTCTCCTGGCGAAGCGCGGCGTCCGCCTCCGGCGCAGGCGCTTCGATGAGGCGGGGCGTCGCCAGGGCCTGTTGAAGCGCGGCCTCGCGCTCTGCTGCCAGCTTCTCCAGGGCAAGCCGCTTCGCATCGAGTTCGGCGACGGCCTGGCGCGATGCCTCGACCTCCCGAAGCAGTTCCTCGCGCTGCCGCTGCGCTTGGGACTGTTCGTCAACCTTCTGGCGGAGTTTAGCGGCGGCGCGCTCCAACTCGGCCTCTTGCGCCTTAAGTCGCTCGGCGAGGTTCGCCTGTTCCGCGGTCAGTTCCTCAACCCTGCGGCGACCGTCGGCAACTTCCTGCTGGAACTGATGGAGGGTGACGACATAGGGGGTAACGTCCCTGATGGAGGCTTGCAGCGCCGGTTTGCCCATCCAGTCGGTCTTCGCGACGTGTATCCTGAAAATGACCTCTGTTCCGTCCTTCTTGCGGAACCGGACCTGGCCGCCCTGCATCAATTGGGCCCAGTTCTGAAGGTGCCCTTCCATGCGGGTCTTGAGGTCGTCGCCGAGCATTCGCTCGGCGCGGGGATTCATGAAGCAGATCTTGCGGTTCTGGTTGAGGACGACGATGGGATCAAGGAGGTTCTGGACGAGCGCGGCGCATTCCGCGTTCGCGATATCAATAGCCGACCCTGCCGATGTGGAGCCTTCAGCGGACATAGGTTGACATCCGAACGGGTACACTGGAAGCGATGGATGCGGCGTTAACAGCGACCTCAAAGTATACCTCTACCACGCATTGCGGAGAATGTCAACGCCGGCGATGGACCCGGCGGTTGAGGAGGGGAGCGTCCCGCAAGGCCCCGTCGCGTTGTTGCCTCCGGCGACCCGGTACGGAGAACATTGATTGCCTTGAGTACGCGACGGTCAGCAGCGGGGCCACCGCGGATGGGCTGGCCACTTGACAAGTGCTTGAGCACGGCGTAGCATAACCTTGGGCCTCCGTTATGGAACATAGTCGCGCCGCCGCGTAACTCCTTGCCCACTTGTGAGTTGCGCCCCTGGAGGGCAAGAGTGGCTTCAAGACAGGGTGTACGACTTCTTGCTGCAGTAATCGCCCTTCTAACGATTGGGACGGGTGCTCTCCAGGCGGCTCCATTTGACCGGCAGATAGCATTCAAGCAACCGGATGGGACGGTTGTGCAACTGCACGGCTGGGGCGACGAATTCTATGCCGTTTTCGAGACGCTGGACGGATATGCGGTAGCCTTCGATCCGGGCAAGAAAGCATACTGCTACGCGAAGCTTTCGAATGACGGCAGTCGTCTGGTGCCCACGCACCTGCAGGTAGGCAGGGACGACCCGGGAGCTTTGGGGGCGCCCAGGCATCTGCGCATCAGTTCCGCGGGAAGAAAGGCGCAGGTCGCCGAACGATACAAGCGCTGGAACAATGCGACGCGGCTTTCCGAGCGTTGGGCGGCCCAGAAGGCGCTGCTGCACGCCGCGGAAACGAACTCGCCGCAAAGCGGCCCCCTCCTTGCGCCGCCGCCGGCTCCCACCACCGGTTCCAAAGTGGGCCTGTGCCTCCTGATTGATTTCCAGGACGATGTCGCCACCGTCCCACGCGCGGATATTGACTCCTTCTGCAACGGCGCCGGATACACCGGCTACGGCAACAACGGGTCGATCAAGCAATACTTCCTCGACGTCTCCAACGGCGTCCTGACGTACACGAACGTTGTCACCGCGTACATCAGGATCCCCAACTCCCTGCACCCGAAGAGCTATTACAACGATACCAGCAAAAACTGCGGGACGCAGGGCAACTTGCTCATTCGCGACGCCATCACCATCATGAAGGCCCTGCCGAATTACGCGACCGAGATCCTCCCCACGTTCGGCAGCCTCGACGTGGACGGCAGCAACAACGTCGTTGCCTGCAATGTCTTCTATGCCGGCGGGAACGGGGACGTCTGGAATTACGGCCTGTGGCCGCACTCCTGGTCGCTCTACAACGTCGGCGCGCAGGAGCTTTCCTCGGGCGGCAAGAAGGTGTGGGACTACCAGATCACCAATATCGGGTCCTCGCTCGAATTGGGCACCTTCTGCCATGAAAACGGACACATGCTGTGCAATTTCCCTGACATCTACGACTACGACTACGATTCGACGGGAGGCGCCGGCATGTTCTGCCTCATGAACAGCGGCGGGCATGGGACGAACCCGGTTCAGGTGTGCGCCTATCTGAAACGCGCCGCCGGTTGGGCTACCACCACGGAAATGTCGAGTTCCACGGCCGTTACGGCATCGCTGGTCTCCTCCGGCGAGGGCTTCAACCATTTCTATCGCTACGCCAAGCCGGGCGTCCCGACGGAGTACTACCTTATCGAGAACCGGCAGGCGTCCGGACGCGATGCCAATCTGCCGGCCTCCGGCGTGGCCGTCTGGCATATTGACGAACTGGGGGACAAGGACGATCAAAGCCTGGCTCACAACGGCACGCACGCCAACTACGAGGCCACGCTGGTTCAGGCGGACAACCTCTGGCATTTTGAGGGGAACGTGAACGAAGGCGATGCGTATGACCTGTTCTACAGCGGCAACACAGCCGCAACCTACGCCGACGTTCTCACGGACGGCTCCGCTCCCGATGCCCAATGGTGGGACGGAACTAACTCCGGCCTGAAACTGCATCACTTCAGCGCCAGCGGGACCACGATGACTGTGGAAGTCGGCGTGCCTGCGCCGGTGCTGGATGCTGAACCCCCGACCACCTCCGGCACGAGCAACACCCTCTCATGGTCGGCCGTGGCGAACGCCGACAAGTACTGGGTGGAGTATGACACGACGAACCTGTTTACCTCTCCCGATGGCAACAGCGGCTGGATCGCCGGCCTGTCCAGGGAATTTGCAGGCTTGACGGGGGGCGCGACCTATTGGTATCGAGCCAAAACCCGCGTCCCCCTGCCGGCCGTCGCAACGACATGGGCACAGAGCAGCGAGGCGGAGTTCCTGACAGATTCCCTGACCAACACGGCCGCCGCCAGCAACAGCGTGACGCTCGGCTTCACTTTGAGTCCTGTCGCAAGCACGGTCGGCACGGCGGCAAACACGTACGGCCCGCGCGCGGGAATGACCGAGTTCAACGTCCACCAATGCGCCACGAACAGCACTCTGACCAAGATCGAGGTCTATCTGGTGATCTCCTCCTCAACGGCGTTGCAGTTCGTGGTCTATGAGTCCACGTCGTATACGGGAACCTACAACCAGATTCACTGTACGACGCTGGCCAGTTCGGGAACCGGCACGGGGTTCTATAGTTCGGGCACGATCTCGGTGCCGCTGCTGTCGGGGAGGTACTACTTTATCGGCGTCGCGTACCAGGGGACGGCCACCGACGCGGTGAACACCGCAGGCGCCGGCTCGACCACGGCCTTTGGAACTGCGCGTGGGGGGGGATATGCCGGGGCGTACTATCCCTCTCCGTCGGCATTCGGTGGGAGCGGGATAGAAGACAACCCGTATCGCCTGTATCAGCGGCTGACGACCAGCACGCCCACTTACTCGAGCTCCGGCACAACGGTTTCAACGGCGATCACCCCGGCCTCCCTTGACCGCTGGACAACGCTGACGTTCAGCAAGACTACGCCCGCCAGCACAACGCTGACGGTGGACGTGCTCGACAGCGCCAACAACGTGTTGGCGAGCAATGTCGCGTCCAACACGGACCTGAACAGTCTGGGCATCACGCAATCCTCGATCAAGCTGCGCGCCAATCTGGCGACGGGCAACACCGCCGTCAGTCCGGCCCTCGAGGACTGGGTGGTCCGGTGGTTCTCCTCTTCTTCATATGCGGAAAGCGCCTGGTCGAGCGCGGAGTCCTCTTTGCAGACACTGCCTCGCGCGCTGGATGTGCACTCCTCCCCCATCGCCGGCGTGGCGATCTCCTCGGCCACGGGGCACGACGGGGCCACGGACTACCAGAAGACAGTGGACGACGCCACCACCGTCACGCTCACCGCTCCGGCCACCGCCGAGGACAATGGGACGGAGTACCAGTTCGTCTGCTGGTCGGGCGCGCCCGGCGGGACCGCCGTTTCGGACGGAGGACGCACGATCAGCTTTGCGATGAACGGCGCGGCAACGGTCACCGCGGAGTATGAGACGATCGTCTGCCTGGCGATCACCGTGGACCCGGCCAGCATCGCCCTCAACACGGTCCTTCCCGGCTCGCGCACGGTGACGGGGCTGGCGGTAAGCGTGACGAATGATGGGAATGTGGCGGAGGATATCAGTCTGGCCATTACGAATGAATCGAGCCCGGCAGGGTGGACGGCGGGAACGGCGATCGGCGACATTGCCGAGGACCGGTATGTGCTGGGCGCGCGGTTCGTGGCCTCCGGCGCAGCGCGCCCGGCGGATACCGCTTTCCTGAATGCGGACGTGGCGACGACCGGAACACAATGGTGCGATGGCACGCTGTTCGGGGGCCTCGGCAATAACCTTGCCGTCGCGAGTGGAGTGGACTTGTACTTCCTGTTCAAGGCGCCGACCTCGGCAACCGGAGCAAATGCGGCCGCCGAACACCAGATACAGGTGGAAGTCGGCTGCCGCCAGTCTCCATAAGAAGAGGAGGAGCTTATCGAAGAGAACGGCCATCGGCGAGTAGCTCAGGTCTTCGAGCAGTTTCAATCGGCCTGGCAACTGAGAAACCAAGCGGTTTGCAGGAGCAGGCAAGGAAAGGTAAGGAGGAGTCCGATGCGTAGCAGATGGGTTGTTGCGGCGCTGGTTGCATGCCTCGCGATTTGTGGATCGACCCTGGCCACGGCCACCAACACGGTTACGATCACCGTTACGATCCAGTCGCTCGGCGTGTCCGTCGACACGAGCACCTGGGCCATCGGCGCCGTGTCCGCCAGCCAGAGCCTCGTCAAAGGCACAAAGATTGTCGTCACAAACACCGGCAACGTCGCCGAAGATTTCACTCTCCAGCAGACGGCCGCCGCCGACTGGACGGCCGGCACGACGGTCGCCGACATTGCCGCCAACAAGTACGTTCTGGCCGCCAGATTGCAGGTAGCCACCCCGGTTGCGGGCGATTTCGTGGACGGCGACGTGGTGACCACCAGCCCTCAGACGTGCAACGGGGCGAAGTTTGGCGCCGGTGGAAGTAATGTTGCCGCGGCCGGAACGGCCGACATGTGGCTTCTGTTCAAGACGCCCAGTTCGAGCACCAGCACCGCCGAGCAGACCGTCGTGCTGACCATGGGTTGCGCGGCGCACTGACAAGAGGCAGGTGGGGCGTGGCGCCTTTGCCACGCTCCGGATCGACGCGGAGGGTCGTTCCAGGACGAGCGCGTTGAGGACAAGGCGCTCCAAGGACGGTTGAAATGCTGAGAAGAGTTCTCATTCTGGCGTGCGTCACGGCATTCATGCCCACGCTGCCGGCTGCGGACATCCCCGGAACCGTGGGGATGCGCGTCTCGCCGGGCGCGGCGCTGATCCAGGGCGCCGTACCGGGAGGGCAGTTCGAGTTGCCCCTCCTCATTGCGAATGACGATGACCAACCGCACGTCGTGGCAGTGTCGGCGGTTCTTCCTTCGGAGCAGGGCATGATTCCGCCCCCTGGGTACGAAGCGATTCCCAGCCTCTCCTGGCTGAGTTTCTCCCAGGGGGAACTGACCGTGTCTGCGCGGGAGTCCGCCACCGTTACGGTCACCGTCAGCATCCCGGCGGACGAGCGCTATTACAATCAGCATTGGTCGTTTGCCGTCGCCATTCGCAGCAAGCCGTCCGGCGGCCAGATGCTCTCCCTGGCGCTTTACCCGCGGTTTGAGATTGAGACAGCCCCCTCCACCGTTACGTCGTCCGGCTGGGCGTTCTGGAAGCGCACGAAGAAACCGGCCGGGGTGTTGGCGATCACACCCGCCTTGCGCGTCGTGGAACCGGACGTTTTGGGCGGTCCGGCGATCCCGGTGCGGCTGATCGTCTGGAACAACTCAGGCAAAACGTGGCAAGGCGACGTGGCCCTTGTTACGGGCGAAGAAGCCGCCAAAAGCGCGCGGCTGGCCTTGTCCAGTGGGTGGCGGTGGCTGGCCGACCCCTCCTGTGTCCGCCTCGACAAGACGGCATTGAAGATCAAAGCCCACAGCTACGCCGAGGTTCAACTCGCCGTTTGCGTCTCGGACAAACCGGAGAATCGCAACCGGGCATGGGAAGCCGTCATCCTGGCGCAGAGCGAGGACGGCCCCGCCGCTTTCGCGCGTATCAGGATTAAGACACCCTCAGTCGTTGACGCTCCCGGAAAAGCGAACGAGGATCAGCGCAAATGAATGCAAAGCGCATAGAAAAATTCTGCACGGCTCTGCTGCTGGCGCTGACCTGCGGCATTCCGCTGGCCGGCGGGGGGGCTTGGGCGCAGGAAACCCCCAGCATCCGGATCACCGTCCAGGTGCCGGCCACGCGCCCGCTGGAACTGACCTACCCGTCCGAAGCCGGCGTCACGATGGAAACCGGCGCATCCGGCACGGTTCGCTGGAACAGTTCGGCGCCCCTCACCAGTAAGACGCGCTTGAAGATGGAGTTGCTCGACGATGCGGGACATACCTGGCTCCTTTCGTCGAAGGTTCCCAACAAAGGGCAGTGGACCTGGCAAGTGGGCAAGTGGAGTTCAACCACACAGGAGGTCTATCCCGACGGCGACACGTACCGGATCCGCATCAGCACGCTGGACGACGCCTGGCAGGATGAAAGCGACACGCCCTTTGCGGTCAGCAGAGTGGAATCGGTCGAGGTCGCCGGGCTGGCGGCGGTCGAGGAGAACGCCGTAACGCAGTATACATGCACCGCCAGTTACTTCTTTGGCGCGCCGCAGGAAGTCACCGCCAACGCAAAATGGAGTCTCTCCTCCAAGTGCGCCAAGATCGGAAACGGAAAGAGCGCGGGCATTCTGACGGCGAAATCGGTCCTTGAGGACCAACCCTGCCGAATCGTCGTGACATACGGCAAGAGGACGAACGCGGTTGAGGGGTTCAAGGACATCACCATCGCCAATGTCCCTTGAGCATGTCTTGACGTTTCGGGCAAGACGCCCGTCAAGCTGGACCGGCGGAATTGGCTGACTGGACCGAATGGGAATCAAAGTCCCGCCGGCCGTTCTTCTCCGTGCCCCTCCCGTGGATTACGTGGCAAGAGACGCAACCGGCATCGTATCGAGCGGGCGACGCTTCCGACATAGGAGGCTGACGAACTGGAGCCGGCGGGGGGGATGGCTGCGCATCACGCGGCAATCCGGTTACTACACTCAGTAATCCCTCGGCCACACCGTCTTGTCCTCGCCCAGCGACGAGCAGGCAAGCCTCTTGGCGCCCTTCTGGCCATATGCGCCTCGCTCTTGATATGCGGATAAGATTCTGGACATGACGGGCTACTTCGTCACTGCGATGGACTTGCGGAAGAGCGCCAGACTATACACGAAGAACCCCACGCCGATCACGCTCACCATCAGAAATTGAGGCCAGACCGCCCCAATACCGCCGCCGCGATAGATGATCACCTGCGAGAAGCTGACAAAATGTCGTGACGGCATGAAGAAAGTGAGGTATTGCAGCCACGGCGGCTGACTCTCAACAGGCGTCGAGCCTCCGGAAAGAAGCTGCATGGCAACCACCAGCAGGATGACCAGAAGCGCGAACTGCGCCATGGATCGCGAAATCGTCCCCAGAAATATCCCGAGGGCCGTCGTGAAGAACAGATAGAGAACCACACCGCAGAACCAGAGTATGACCGAGCCGGCGAAGGGCACCTGCAGCGCCATCTTCACGATTAGGAAGAGCGATAATCCCGTCGCAACCAGAATCACCAGGCCATTGGCCCACACCTTCGCCATCGCGATCTCGAAGGCTGTCAGGGGCATCACCAGCAGATGTTCCAGCGTCCCATGCTCGCGTTCGCGGAGCACTGCGGCGCCCGTGAGAATCATTGTAAGCAGAGTGATCTGATTGATGATGGCCACCACGCTCACAAACCAGGACGTTTCGCCGTTCGGATTGAACAGCTTGCGGATGACCAGATTGGCGGGAGTACTCGGCGCCGTATCCGTCCGCGTCAGGAAGTTTCTGATGCGCGCATTGACGATATTCTGGATGTAGTTTGCGCCGATGCTGGCCTGCTGCATGGCGGTCGCGTCAATGTTCAGTTGGAGGTCCGGGTTGCGCCCGGCGCGGAGATCGTGCTCGAACATGGGCGGGATAACGACGACGAACATGAACCGGCCCTGGTCCATCGAGCTTTCGATCTCGTCGGCGGCGATTGCCTGAGGCAACTGGAAATAGGGCCGATAGAAGGCATTGGCCAATTCCTTGGACAACGCCGAATGGTCCTCGTCCACAAAGGCAATGGACGCGTTATGGAGCTCGCTCGACGTGCCGGTCGCCTGCATGTAAATTGCCGCGGTGAACGCGTAGGCGACGAACAGGATCAATACCAGATCGCTTCCCAGGCTGCGCAGTTCCTTGATTCCCAGCCAGAAGATGTTCAGGAACGACCGCATCGCTACTTCTCCTGCTTTCGCATGCCCAATGCGCTGATCACCCACAGACACGGAATGCAGCAGGCGAGAAACACCGCGTCGTGCAGCATGAAGCTTGGCCCGAGCCCCTTAGTGAAGGCGCCCAGGCTGGAATGCATGTAGTACGTTGTCGGCCAGATCAAGCCGATCATCTTGGCTTGCCCCTCAAGCGTCGAAACCGGCTGCAGCAGGCCAGAGAACTGAATGCTGGGCAGAACGGTGACGATCGCCGTAATGAAGACCGCCGCAACCTGGCTGCTGGTGAACGACGAAATGGCCATGCCGATGCCGGTGGTCACAATGACGTAAAGCACCGTGCAACCGGTCAACATCAGGAAGCTTCCCTTGATCGGGATGTCGAAGATGACCAGCGCCATGCCGATGAGGATGAAATAGTTCAACATGGCAATGCCGACATAGGGCAATTGTTTCCCGAGCAGGTATTCCAGCTTCCTCGTCGGCGTGACGTAGAAGTTGATGATCGACCCGAGCTCCTTTTCCCGCACGATGCTGATCGCCATGAGAATCGCCGGTATCAGCACCAGTACGAGCGCCGGCACGCTCGGCACGATAGCATACAGGCTCTCGAAGGTTGGATTGTACATGTATCGCGTCTGAATGTTCGCGGTGTTCGCCCTGGGGCCGGTGTACAGCGGGTTCCCCCGGTCGTTCAGGATGGTATAGCCGACCCCCTGAACATACTGTCCGAGGGTTTCAGCGCGAAAAGCATTGGCTCCGTCCACCTGCGCCAGGATATCCGGGCCTGAGTTGTTGAGAAGGTCCCTGCCGAAATTCGGCGGCACCTCCAGGACCAGCGAGATTTTGTCCGATTGCAGCCGTCGCAGGGCCTCCTCGGCACTGTAGACCGGTGGCGTCTCCGTGAAGTAGCGGGGCGAGCCGGCGAACTGCTCCAGATAATAGCGGCTTTGCGGCGACTGATCGAGATCGAGCGCGGCATAGCGGATATGCTCGACGTCGAAGGAAATCCCAAAGCCGCAACCGAGCATCAGCAGCGCCGAACCGATGAAAGCGAACGCCAATCGCACCGGATCGCGGCGGATTTGCACGGCTTCGTTGTTGGCATAGGCGAGCATCCGGCCGAGGCTGAACCAGCGCGGGCGGGAGGGCGACGGGGCGGGAGGGCTCGCGAGCGGTGCGGAGGGAGCGCTGACGGGCGCATGACACTTGCCTTTGTCGGCGGGCGTTTCGGCGGCAATCGCGTCCTCCATGTAGCCGATGAAGGCTTCCTCCAGGCTGCCGGCGCTGCGCTCTTCCATCAGTTTCTGCGGCGCATCGCACGCCAGCACCTTGCCCGCGTTCATCAGCGAGATCCGGTCGCAGCGCATCGCCTCATTCATGAAGTGCGTCGTCACGAAAATCGTCACGCCTTGCCGCCGCGAAAGATCGATCAGCAGTTCCCAGAAGCTGTCCCGGGCCACCGGGTCAACCCCCGATGTCGGCTCGTCCAGAATCAGCATCTCCGGCTCGTGCAGAACGGCCACCGCCAGCGACAACCGCTGGCGTATCCCCAGCGGCAGGTCCTCGGCCAGCGTGTCCAGATGCGGGCCAAGCCCGAATTTCTCCACCAGTTCCTTGATGCGCGACTCGGTCTTCTCGGGTGTCATATGATAAAGGCGGGCATCCAGGATCAGGTTCTGCCGGACGGTCAGTTCGGTGTACAGCGAGAAGGCCTGCGTCATATAGCCGATATGATTGCGCACTTCCAGACTGCCCGCCTCGACCGACTGTCCGAAAAGCGTCGCGGTTCCTTCGGTCGGGGGCAGGAGGCCGGTCAGCATCTTCATGGTCGTGGATTTGCCGCAGCCGTTGGAGCCGAGGAAGCCGAATATCTCGCCGCGCTCGATGGACAGACTGACGTGGTCAACGGCGGTGAATCTGCCGAAGCGCCGCGTCAGGCCTTTGGCCTCAATGGCGATGGCCGTTTGGATGGCCGAGCGTGGTGGGATGATCACTTCGTTGTGGCCGGCGCGTTTTTCCTCCGGCAGCAGCGCGATGAAACATTTCTCCAAGTCCGCCGTGCCCGTCCTCCGCATGAGCTCCGCCGGAGTTCCCGTCGCCAGCACGCGCCCCGCATCCATCGCGACGATCCAGTCCCATTTCTGCGCTTCGTCCATGTAGGCGGTGGAAATCACCACGCTCATGCCGGGTCGCTTCGCCCGAATGTCGTCAATCAGCGTCCAGAACTGCCGCCGGGAGAGAGGATCCACGCCGGTGGTGGGCTCATCGAGGACAAGGAGGTCCGGCTCGTGGACCAGCGCGCCGCAGAGCCCCACCTTCTGTTTCATGCCGCCCGAAAGCTTCCCGGCGGGACGTTCCGGAAACGGGCCGAGTCCGGTGGCATCGAGCAGTTCTTTGACGCGGGCCGGACGTTCCTCAGCCGTCAAGCCGAAGAGCCTGGCCATGAAGTCGACGTTTTCATTGACGCTGAGTTCCAGGTAGAGGTTCTTGCCCAGCCCCTGGGGCATGTAGGCGATCTGCGGGCACACGGCGTTCCGGTGGCGCGCCTCGGCGATGTTCCCCCCCAGCACCGTCACCTTGCCCTGCTGGAGACTCTTCGATCCGGCAATCAGCGCCATCAGTGTGGACTTCCCCACGCCATCGGGGCCGATGATGCCGACCATGCAGCCGCTTGGAATATCCAGGGAAATGTCGTCGAGCGCAACGACCTTGCCATAGCGGTGGGTAACGCCTTCGATCGAGACCACCGGCGAACCGGTGGACGCGCCCGAAGACTCCCGAGTCGCACATGGCTGCATGAATCAGGTCTCCTGCGCGTGTTCTCTTGGTGCCGAGGCTATTGCTGGGCTTTCGTCTGGCCCCCGGCATCGGCTGGTTGGGTGGTCTGCGTCTTTTCCGGCGGGAGTATCGCGGTCTGCAGCCAGCCCGGCCAGGTGGCGGAGTCGTCCAGCTTGACATACCCCACGCCCCGGACGCCCGTCTTGATGAGCGCGATGCGAGAGGCCACCAACTGCTCAGGCACCTGGATCTTCACGCGGAACATCAGCAGTTCCCTTTCGCTGCGCGTCTCGACCTGCTTGGGAGTGAACTGCGCCTCCGGGGAGACGAAGCTCACGTGTCCGGCGCCCGCGCGTCCCGGCACGAAGTCAACGGTTATCCGCGCCTCAGCGCCGATCTTCGTCCGGGCGGCCTCTTCCGCCGGCAGATAGATCTCCATATAGACGTCTCTCAAGTTCACCAGAGTCAGCACCTTTCCGCCGGCGCCGACGACCTCCCCGGTTTCGGCCAGGCGATAAAGCACCCGTCCATGAACTGGGGAAACAAGCGTCGCATCGTCAATGCGGGACTGAATCACCCCGACATTCGCCTGGGCAACGGTCACCTCCGCTTTCGCGGTCTGTAGCCTGGCTTGCTCCTCCGCGAGCGAAGCGGTCGTAGTTGCCAATGACGTCTTGCGGACATCGTATTCCCGCTGTGAGCCCGCGCGTTCCTCGACCAGTTTGCGGGAGCGTTCGACCTCGATCTTGGCGAGATCCAACTGGCTGTTCCATCGGACGATGGAGGCTCCCGCAATCGCCAGGCGTTCTTCCGTGGCGGCGACATTCGCCTTGGCCTCGGCCATCTCGGCGTTCAGCGTGGTTGGGTCCATCCGCACCAGCACCTGGCCCGGCTCGACGAGATCCCCTTCATCCACGAGGATTTCCCTGACCCGCAACGCCTCCTTGGAGGTGATATCAACCAGCTTGGCCTCGATCCGGCCGTTGCCCGATGCGATCCCCTTGGGCAACGCAAACTGCTCCGCCTTCCAGTGCTTATATCCGGCGAACCCGGCAGCAGCGGCGGCGATCACCAGAATGCTCAGCGTCAGAGACTTTGTCTTTGACATGGGAGACTCCCTGGTTACCAGCTGGGACTTGGCAGATAAGGCATGTCGCCCGCCGTCGGCGGCGGCATCAGGTTTTCCGGCGCCGGCGGCGATAGCAGACGGCCCCAATCCGTGCGCTTCTGCATCTCGGCTTGAATGCTCTCCGCGACAATGGGCTGCCCCTCCCTCAGCTCCCAGCCCCCGCCTAAAGCCTTGTACAGGGCGATGAGATCGGTGGCGACGGACGAGCGCGTCCGGGCCAGCTTGTTCTCCTCCGACAGCAGGAAGCGCTGCGTATCGAGCACGCGCTGATAGTCCACGGCGCCTTCCCGGTATTGCGTCAGCGCGATTTCCACCGACCGTTTGGAGGCCTCTACGGAATTCTGCCCGAAGACTGCCGACTCCTGCGCCCTGAGAAAGCCTGTCAGCGCGTCCTCCACTTCCTGCGCTGCTTTCAGCACAGTGTCCTGGTACTGGACCAGCGACTGCTGGAATCGCGCATCCTGCACGCGCACGTTGTTCTTTATGCGGCCATAATTCAGGATGGGCCAGCTAACCGCCGGGCCGAAGGTATAGAAAACGCTGCCGCTGTCAAAGAGATTGCGGGAGTTGGCGTACTTGTTGTCGCTGGATTCCAGCCCGATTGTGCCCACCAGCGAGAAACTCGGATAGAGGTCCGCTTTGGTCATGCCGATACGCGCGCTCTGGGCAACCGCGGCAAGCTCCGCGCTGCGGATATCCGGACGCCGGCGCAGCAACTCGGCCGGCATGCCCACGGCCACATCCGAAGGAGCCGTCGGAATCACCTTGGGTCCGCCCAGCAGTCCCTGCACTTCGCCCGCCGGTTGCCCCAACAGCGTGCCCAGGGCGTTCTGCGCCCGTCCCAGACTGATCTGCAACTGCGGGATGGTGGCTTTGGTGCTCTCCAATAGCGCCCGCGCCTGGGTGACGTCCAGCTCCGTCGTGACGCCATTGCGCAGGCGCGACTCGGCAATCTGCAGCCCCTCTTCCTCCATGGTGACGTTCTCGCGGGTAAGTTCAATGAGCACCTCATAGGTGCGCATCACCGCATAGGTGCGGGCCACTTCCGCAGTGAGCGAAACAAGCGCGTCATCGTAGTCGGCCATCGTGGCGATCAGGTTGGCGGCTTCTGATTGCGTGCCGCGCCGGTACTTGCCCCAGAAGTCCAATTCCCAGGCCGCGTCAAAGCCAACCTGGTAATCGCGGAAATGGTGCTCGATGAACGCGCTGTTCGCCGCATTCTCGCTCAGGCCCACGGCGGCTGCGCTGCCCGCAAGCTCCTGCGTCTGGGGATACTGCTGACCGACGGCAATCCCCAACTGAGCGCGGGCTTCCAGAATTCTTAGACCGGCAATCTGCAAAGGCAGATTCTGCCGGCGGGCCAATTGAACCAGTTGATCGAGCGCCGGATCTTTGAAGGTCTTCCACCACTGTTCGCAAGCGGCGGCCTGAGTGCTGACCCGCTTGTCGTCCCGCTCGGCCCATTCATTGTTAAGGTTCGACTGGGGTCTGGCGTAGTTGGGACCCACTATGCACCCGCAGAGGATCGGCAGGATGCTCAGGAGTGAAAACGCGCCAACAGTAGCGGCGAGTCTCTTGGGCCGGCTGTCGCCTGAGCTGAGCATCGAGGCATCTCCTTGGAGGAGCCACCCGCCTCACCGAGGGGGCCTCCTCTGGGTCTGGAGAGTCACTTCTCAGACATTGGTGAACATCGGGCTCCGGCGCGACGCCTTCCGGTAGTCCAAACCCGACGGCATGTTACGCCGCCTCCGGATGACTGTCAAGGGCAACGCAATCGTTGCTCAAGCAGGTGTGGATCGCTGCACGTCGATCGGAAAGCATGGCAACGCTTCCCAATGGGTGGGGAAATACCATTCAGCCCATGTGCCTGGCGCGGAGCCCTTCACATGCGCCCCGTCCGGGGCGCAATCCAAGAATCCCGCCGGAGAAGATCCATGCCGTCGTGGAAGCGACCCTGCACTTACCTGTAGCGATCTCCTCGCAACAGGAACTTTCGACACGATTGCGGGCCGATGCTCCGGCCTCCCTGAATCGGAACCGCTGGGAATCTGTCACGGTGCCGCAAACCTATCAGGCGCCGGTCGGCGACTTCTTTCCGAGCCTACCGATTGAGAATGCCCAAATGACAGGTAGTGACTCTACCAGACTGCTTCTGAAAGACCGTGACGTACATAAACTATGGCTATCTTAACATGCTACTCCGCTTGGATATAGGCGAAAAGTCTGTTGCACAGCCTTGCAAAATCCTTAACATCCGCCTATAGTGACTGTAACTGGTAAGTAGTCTCGCAAAGGCTTTTTCACGGAGGGCGGAGATGGGTGCCAAGAAGATTGCCGCGGTGGTCGTCCTGATTGTCGTGATCGTGGTGGCAGTGTTCTTCATCATGAAGAGGTCAGGCATGGTCGCCGGCGGGCCAACGCCGCCGGCGAGCGTACTTGAGGAGCGGATCGAGCGCATTGACATGAACAGCGGCGAGGTGGTCACCAAGCAGTACCAGGAGTGGCAGAAGTTAGGGCAGAAGGATGGCGCATACAAGAACCCGGCCACAGGGCAGTATACGATGGTCATCCCCGAGATATGCGCGGCTTGTCGCGCGACGATCGGCCTGCCAGCGCCGCCAGCAAATGTTCGGGCCGACAAAGGGAACGAAGCTCTGGCGCAGTGGCAACAGAGCATCAAGTGCCCGAAGTGCGGCAAGAACCCTTTCGGCGGCGGGGCGAGGTGACTCCCGCGTGAGAGAACTCAGACGGGCGGCCTCGTAAAGGGGCCGCCCGCCTGTCTGGTCGAGGCCGGTATCAACGTATGCGAACCGGTCAAAATGTGGCGCCTTCGGGTTGTGGCGGCCTCCGGTGCGGCAGATGAGGCAAATGCCCCGTGTCGTGAAGGGGATCACCGGAGAAGTTTCCGTGTCGAACTCTTCCGGCAGCCCTGAGACGGCCGGAATGCCCGCGCGTTGGCGGGAAGGATAGCCGGCGGTTTCGTATTACAGGAGCGTCACATCAATCAGGACGTACTCATCCGGAACACGTCGTATGTCGCGCAAGAGGAGAGCCGTAAGATCACCGCGGAGGGGAAATTGCGGGGAGGACAAGAGACACAGGAGATGAAGATGAAGTATGCGCGAGTGCTGCTTTGCGTGTTGGCTGTTTGCTTTGCAGTCGCCGGGAGCGTGTCGGGCGCTGTGACGAAGCTCAACAACCTGTGCTGGGAACTGGTGAATATTGCGCCTGGCGGCGCGCCTCCGGCCTCGTACAGGTTCGACAATCCGCGCGATGGATGGGTCTATTTCGTCATTGAGGCCAAAGACAATCTGACGTTTGCCGCGCCGGATGCGGACCCGCCGACCATTTACCAGCCCGGCGCGAGCGCCCGGCACGAAGCGATGCGCTGGATGTCGAAGGGGAGTCATCAGATCAACGTGACCGGCGAGGGCGTTCTGAACCGGCTCATTGTGCGCTCCGTAGCGGCCGCGTACTACTGCTCTTACCCCGACAACAACAATATACCGCAGCGGCCGGCGTACGATTGGGATTTCTTGAAGAAGTACGTGCTCGACAGCGCCAACACGATGACATACAAGGCCGTGCCCGACAAGTTGGAGGACTGGAAGGCGCTGGGCGGCCAATGGATCGAGTATCGGGGCAGAATCTACTACGGGACGGATCATGAAGCGACGGCTCAGGAGGTGTACGACGATCTCTCCAAATCAACGGGAATCGCCCATCCCCGGATGAAAGGGGTGATCCTTGACGAGTTCGCGATGGAGGAGAAGGCGGGCAAGGTGGCCGGATGGACGGCCGGCTGCGAACGAGTGTTGAATGAGCATCCGGACAAGTTCATCATTCCCTATATCGGCAGCTTCGCGTCGAATGTCAGCGGCCCGATGAACAGCTTTCTACAGACCCTCGTCAGCCATGGTTCCTACTTTGCCTGGGAATGTTACATTGAGGAGCAGAAGACCCTGTCCGACATGTCAGCCAGCATCAATACTCATCTGGGGGACAAGATGGCGCATTGGGAGCGCTACCTGCCCGGCGCCACGCAACACATGATCGTAACGCTGGGCTACTTCTCCGACCCGTTCTTGAACCTCAACGTCAATCCCGGCGCCAACTTCAAAGTCATGATGGACATGGAGTTCAACCACCTCGCGACGGACAAACGCTTCGACGGCCTGGGCGGCATCATGGAATGGGCTTGCGGGAACTGCGATGACGAGAATCTCCGTTGGGCGGGAAAACTGTTCCGGCATTATCTGCTGGAAGGGCACCGGAGCATGCTCAGCTCGGACCCGTATATCCTTACCCACATCCAGAATCCCGACTTCGAGAGTGGCGCCGCCAACTGGACGATCACTCCGGCTGAACCGGACAGCGTGACGCCCGCGAGTTGGCCGGGCTATTCCTACCTCCAAGCCCGCTTTCCGCAGGCCAGCCGGGGCGACACGTTCCTTGCCATGCGCCGCTGCGCCGGCGCGCCGAACCGGTTCTCTCAGCAGATCAAGAATCTCCAGCCGGGTCATTACTACTCTCTTAAGATGTACACCGGCGACTACCAGGACCTGCTCGATGGCGTCTCGGCGAACAAGACGCACGCCATCTCCATTACGATTGAGAACGCGGAGATGCCCGGACTCCCGCACACGGACTTCGTGTACGTCTATCCGAGCATGTACCTTAGGGTAGAACCCTTCACTGGGACGAAACGATATTGCACGAACTTTCATTCGCGCGTCTTCAAAGCCCTGGGGACGACGGCCACCTTGACGGTCTCGGACTGGACTAGCCCAACGGAGGCCGGCGGGCCGGTCGGACAGAAACTGGCGTTCAACGGCATCGAAATCCAGCCCTACTTGAGCGCGTCTGAACTCGACGGGAAATAGATGTCCGGCGGAGATGCGGAAGTCGCGCAATAAGGGCTGTGAACAGGAGGCGTTGTTGATGAAAATGAACCATACGCGAGTTTTCCTTTGCGCGTTGGCTGTTTGTTTAGCGGCCGCCGGGAGCGCGCCAGCCGCCGTGGTAAAGCTCAACAACCTGTGCTGGGAGGTGTTGAATGTTGCGCCCGGCGGCGCGCCGCCGCCCTCCTACACGTTCGATAATCCGCGCAATGGCTGGGTCTATTTCGTCATTGAGGCCAAAGACAATCTGACGTTGACCGTGCCGGATGCGGACCCCCAGCCCATTTGCCGGCCGGGCGCAGGCGCGCGGCAAGAGGCGATGCGATGGATGTCGGCGGGGAGTCATCAGATCAACGTGGGCGGCGCGGGCGCCCTGAACCGGCTCATCGCGCGTTCCGTGGCCGCGGCGTACTACTGTTGTTACGGCGACAACGCCCGCGTGACCCAACGGCCGGCGTACGATTGGGATTTCTTGAAGCAGTACGTGCTCGACAGCGCCAACACGATGACGTGCAAGACAGTGCCTAACAAGTTGGAGGACTGGAAGGCGCTGGGCGGCCAGTGGATCCAGTATCTCCCCATTGAAGCGGGGCAGAACGCAACAGCGCAGGCGGTGTACGACTATCTCTCCGGCCAGCCTGGGATCACGGACCCCCGGCTGAAAGGTGCGATCCTTGACGAATTTTCGATGGAGGAACCGGCGCAGACGGCGAATGAATGGAGGGCCGGCTGCGATCGGGTCTTGAACGAACATCCGGACAAGTTCATTATCTCCTTTGTCCACGGCCGCGCGTCGGCTGCGAGCGGCCCGATGAACAGCTTTCTTCAGACCCTCGTCAACCATGGTTCCTACGTCGCCTGGGAATGCTACATTGAGGAGCAGAGGACCCCATCGGAGATGGCGTCCAGCATCAATTCCCACCTGGGCGGACAGATGGCGGCATGGGAGCGCTACGTGCCGGGCGCCACGCAGCACATGATCGTGACCCTGGGCTACTTCTCCGATCCGCTCTTGACGCTCAGCGTCAATCCCGGCGCCAACTTCAGGGTTCGGATGGACATGGAGTTCAACCACCTTGCGACGGACAGTCGCTTCGACGGCCTGGGCGGCATCATGGAATGGGCCTCCGGCTACTGCAACGATGAATATCTCCGCTGGACGGGGAGACTGTTCCGGCACTATGTGCTTGAAGGGAACCGGAGCATGCTCGGCTCCGACCCGTATATCCTTACCCACATCCAGAACCCTGACTTCGAGGACGGCGTCGCCGACTGGACGATTACTCAGGCTGAGCCGGACAGTGTAACGACCGCGAGTTGGCCGGGCTATTCCTCCCTTCAGGGCCGCTACCCGCCGACCAGCCAGGGCGACACCTTCCTCGTCATGCGCCGCTGCCCCGCCGCTCCCAACCTGTTCTCTCAGCAGATCAAGAATCTTCAGCCGGGCCGTTATTACTCCCTTAAGATGTTCACCGGCGACTACCAGGAACTGCTTGATGGCGTCTCCACGAATAGGACGCACGGCATCTCCATTGCGATTGACAACACGGAGATGCTCGGACTCCCATCCACGGATTTCTCGTGCGTCTATCCGAACGAAATTGGCCTCTGGGTTGGCCCTTTCAATAGCCCAGCGCATCGTTACTATACGAACATGCATTCGCGCGTCTTCAAGGCCCTGGGGACGACAGCCACCTTGAGGGTCTCGGACTGGGCAAACCCGACCAACATTGGGGGGCCGATCGGACAGAAACTGGCGTTCAACTACATTGAGATACAGCCTTACTTGAGCGCGTTTGAACGCGACGGGCAATGGATGTCCGGCGGATTTACGCGAGCCGCTGAATAAGGGCTGCCGAATCGGAGGCGCTGCGATGTCACACGAACGCACCACGTCGTGCAAGGCGAAACTTGAGCGGATGAGCCGAGTGCTTCGCCACCAGGAACCCGACCGCGTGCCGATCAGCGATTTCTTCTGGGGTGGCTTCGTCAAGCGATGGCAGCAGGATCTGCACCTGCCCCAGGACGCCTCCCCGTACTACCACTACGACCTTGACTGGATCGTGACCGTCCACAACATGGACCCGCACATCAAGTCCTTTGAGACGATCAAGGAGGATCGGGACGAGGTCATTGTCAAGACCGGCTTTGAGACCACCTTGCGCAAGCGTTTCGACATGCCGATGCCCGAACAGATGGGTTGGCAGACCGACACGATTGAGAAGATGGAGGCTTTCGAGTTCGACGACCCCGCCGACAGACGCCGGTTCTTCTCGGCAGGCGACAACCAGGTTGCCGGGGTAGGCGATGGCTTCACCCGAAACAGCCCGCCGTGGGTTGACACGGTCAAAGCGCTCCACAAGGACTTCCCAGT